>Ga0209603_1000025_pt1 | contig 178266 bp, 165 predicted proteins | sample COGITO_mtgs_1206_FD_184812 | JGI IMG/M metagenome (GOLD analysis project Ga0209603, IMG submission 184812) | Pelagic marine microbial communities from North Sea - COGITO_mtgs_120607 (SPAdes) (version 2) | ecosystem: Environmental > Aquatic > Marine > Epipelagic ...
GTTGTGGAGCTATAAATACCATTGTACCGTCATCATAATCATACGACTTCCCACCATAATTCATTTTGCAAGAATTATTATCCTTCAAGAAAATGGCATAGCATTCAAAAGCAAACCCTTTGTGTACGGGTAATGAATTGGGATTCGGCTTAAAATCATCAAAATTTAAAATGCCTACCAAAGGATGTAATAGCTCATGGTTTCGCAATTTGAAATAGGTGCCAACACTATCAATGGTTAAATAATTTTCCACAAATTCACATCGATTCTTTAGGTAAATATAATACATCTCGAATAGGATAGCGATGTAATCAGTAATTATGGTACAAACATCTGTAATTGAGGTAAGTCAAGGGGTGTAATAAAGGCTATTTTTGATATTAAACCTATGAAAAATTATAGACTACATTTTGTGTTCATGTTAACGACAACCGCTTGTATACAAAACCTACAGTATACAGGTCGAGATGACATTAAAGGAGTTTTTTCGAGCTTCCTCAATCTTTTTAAATCCGTTGTAGATCAAAATGGGCAACAGCTGGTTCCTATTGAAGGGTCAAAAGACAATAATATTACATACGAAAAAGCATGGGAAGACTACAAAATTTTAGACTAATTCAAAAGCCATTACTTTTGGGTTTAGCCGCCTTTGTTTTTCAAAATATTACTGCACAAGAAATAACGGAAGAACTTCATGCAAAACACATGACCGAAGTCATTGAATTGGACGGAGATTTGAGTGAACCCATCTGGCAAACGGCACAAAAAACCACCAACTTTTGGCAGTATTTCCCCTCTGATAGTAAAGTTGCCAAATACCAAACCACTGTTCAATTTGCATACGATGAAACCGCTTTGTACGTTGGTATTAAAGCAGAAGCAGTAAATAATAATTTTGTGGTTAGTTCATTGCGACGCGACTTTAGTGGACTTCGTAATGATAATGTAACCATACTATTTGATACGTTTAGCGACGGTACAAATGCATTTGGTTTTGGGATCACTCCTTATGGTGTTCGAAGAGAGTTTCTAGTATCATCTGGTGGTGCAGCCCGTGAAAATTACAATTTTGCTTGGGATGTCAAATGGCAAGGAGAAAGTAAAATATTTGACAACTATTTTACATCGGAAATTAGGATACCATTCACCTCATTAAAATTTGAAGAGGGGGCAACCCAATGGCGTGTTCGTCCGTATCGGTTTAATATTCAATCCAATGAGACGAGTACTTTGACTCGGGTACCCCAAACACAATTATTAGGAACATTAGCATTTGCCGATGATCTTATTTTTGAAAAACCACTTGGAAAATCAAGAACCCCTATGACATTAATTCCATATGTGAATGGTCTAGCACAAAAGGATTTTGAAGACAACGCTGCGGATAATTCAATTTTAGTTGGTGGAGATGCCAAAATTGCAATTGGTGACGGACTGAATTTGGATTTAACATTCAACCCTGATTTTTCCAATGTAGAAGTGGATGATATTTTTACCAACCTCACACGTTTTGAATTACGTTTACCTGAACGACGACAATTTTTTATTGATAACAGTGATTTATTTGGTTCTTTCGGGAACTTCTTTAATGAAGCTCGACCGTTTTTCTCAAGACGGATAGGGCTAGCGCGTGACATCAACAATAACCTCATTCAAAACGACATTATCACTGGGGTAAGACTAAGCGGCAAACTTAATGAAGATTGGCGATTAGGGATCCTGAATATTCAAACCGCTGCAGACGAATCCAATGAAGTTGCATCCAATAATAACACCATGATTACCCTACAGAAAAAAATAGGGAAACGCTCAAACATCGGGGCGTTTATAGTGAACAGAGAACGCTTTAAGGAATATAACTTTTCAGAAGAAAATGACAAATACAATAGAGTCTTTGGTGTAGATTACAATCTAGCGTCTGAGGATAACACTTGGGCTGGTCGTTATTACCTTCATAAGTCTGTTAATCCTGACGATAAAGGTGATAATTTTTCAGCACAAGCAATTACCACTTACAATAAAAATAATTGGGTTTTTATTAATGACTGGACCTATGTGGATAATGATTTTACTGCAGATTTAGGCTTCGTACCTAGAACTGATATTTTTAAGATGGGTAATTTTGCACAACGTTTCTTTTTTCCAAAAAACAGGGAAGTTATAAATAGAAATAATGTGCAGTTGTTGTTCATCAATTACTTTAGACCAAAGCTCAATTTTAAACTTACGGATTACACATTGAGAGGTACTTGGGAAACAGAGTTTGCAAGCAATGCTAAGATTACTGCAAATGTATTCAATCAATATATATTGCTGACAAATGATTTTGATCCCACACGAACGGATGGTGGTACTCCATTGCCAGGGAATGAAAGTTATAGGTTCAGTTATACAAATATTGAATTTACTTCTAATAACACAAAATTATTCTCCTATGGATTAAATACAACTATAGGTCAATTCTTTAACGGGAATAGATATTCTGTAGGTGGAACTTTGGGTTATCGATGGCAACCTTGGGGACAATTCAGTTTGAATGTAAATTATGATGGCATCAAATTACCCAAACCTTATGAAAGTGAAAATTATTGGTTGATTACGCCTCGTATGGATGTGACATTAAATAAATCCTTATTTTTTAACACTCTGATTCAGTATAGTAACCAGCGTGAAAACTTTGGCATTAATGCCCGCCTTCAATGGCGTTTTGCACCCTTATCAGATTTGTTTTTGGTGTATAACGACAATTATAATAGTACTGAATTTACACCCCGATTTCGGTCTATTAACCTAAAAATGACTTACTGGTTAAACCTGTAATATATTAAAATTCTATTCTTATGAAAAAAGCAATTTACTTTTTAGCACTTACTATCTCTCTTGGTGTTTCTGCTCAAGATTCAGACTACTCCGTGTCTTCCTACCTTGATGAAGGGTTTAAGGCACCAAACACACATTATATAGGTGAAGCATGGCTAAATAGATTGCTCCAAGCTGATGATGATTTAACATATAATATTACCAAAGCAACCTTTAAGGCAAATTCCACTTTAGATTGGCATAAACATGGAATAGTACAGGTGTTAATTGTAATTGCGGGAACAGGTTATTATCAAGAAAAAGGAAAAGAACCCGTGCTCATGGAAGCTGGGGATATTATTAAATGTGAAAAAAACACGGAACATTGGCATTCGTCATCAAAACAGAGCGATGTGACTTATCTTGCATTGTATGGTGGTGAAAAACCGACCATTTGGACAGAAGTCCTTACCCAAGAATATTATGATAGCGTTTTCAAAAAGTTAGTAAAATAGGAGTATTTCATCTCTATTGTATATCTAAATTTGGTTTTAGGTTACTTTACAAGAATATTTGAAGACCAACTTGAAGAGCAAGTTTAAAGGTTAGTGTATTTACTCTCAGTAGATTCAGAAAAACTTATATGTCTTCCAATGGAATTATAAAAATCCTCCCCTTTTAAATGGTACAGTTTTTTAGCCCCTTTTTTAGTATAAAATTTAATTTCGACCCCCCTTACGACCCCCATTTAAAACACAAAATCCGTAAAGTGTCATAAATTAACGCCTTACGGATTTATATTGCGGAGAAAGAGGGATTCGAACCCCCGGAGGTGTGACCCTCAACAGTTTTCAAGACTGCCGCATTCGACCACTCTGCCATTTCTCCTTTGCGGTTGCAAATATACGGTGCTTTTTCTGGATTTAAAAAACAAACTTGGTTTCTCTTCTAAGGAATTGGGAGTGAACTTATTATCTTTAGCCCATGCAAAATATTGCTGAAATTGCTTTACTGATGGGCGTAGGTTTTCTGGCTGGTGTCATCAACACATTAGCTGGTGGTGGCTCGTTGATCACTTTGCCCATTCTTATTTTTTTGGGTTTACCCCCTTCGGTAGCCAATGGCACCAATCGAATTGCAATTGTGATCCAATCGCTCTTTGGTAGTTTGGGGTATCGAAGCAAAGGCTTTACACCCAATCGATTTACTTTCTTTTTAGGCCTTTCCGCTTCTCTGGGAGCCCTTTTAGGAGCCCAGATTGCCATTGATATTCAAGGCGCTTTGTTTAACAAAATCCTTGCAATTGTCATGTTGATTGTGGTAGTGTTAATTGTTATCAGTCCAAAGCAGAAATTGGGAAATCTAGAAGAACGTTTGCAGGGGAAATATTTTGTGTGGGCACTGTTAGGTTTTTTTGTGATTGGAATTTATGGAGGGTTTATCAATGCTGGAATTGGGTTTGTCATCATGTTATTTTTGACACAAATCAATCGGCTGGACTTAATCTCCACCAATGCAACCAAGGTAACCGTTGTATTTATTTACAGTCTTTTTGCACTTGGGACTTTTGCGTGGAATGGAAAAGTGGATTGGCTTATGGGATTGTGGATGGCTTTGGGTACTTCACTGGGGGCATGGTTAACAAGTCGTTGGTCGGTCAAAAAAGGAGAACAAGTAGTGAAAATTGCGCTGCTCATTATGGTTAGTGTCCTTTCGGTCAAGCTTTGGCTTTTCAGCTAGTAGTTGACATAGCTGCTAATCTCCAATCCGTAACCAGTTAAACCAATTCGCGGCTTTTGTGTAGAATTTGTCATTACTTTGAGTTTATTGATATTCAGATCGTGCAATATTTGCGCACCGATTCCAAAATCGCGCTCATCCATGGGGAGTGGAGGCGCTTTATCAAGGACTCCTTCTTTTTGAATTTGTGTGAGTTGCTCCAATCGAGAAAGAAGGTTCTCTGCGGCCTGATGGTGTTGAATAAACAGAACGGCTCCTTTTCCCTCCGAATTGATAACTGTAAAGATATCTTCCAAGCGGCGGTCGATCCCTGTGGTCAATAGACCTAAAATATCATCACTGATTCGAGTGGAATTAATTCGGGTAAGGATGGGTTCTCCAATTTCCCAATCACCGGTAGTCAAAGCGATATGAATTTGTTGGGTAGTGGTCTGTTCGTAGGCGCGCATTCGGAACTTTCCAAATCGCGTTTGGATTTCATGGTCAATCTTTTTAAGGATCAAACTGTCGTGCTGCATTCGATAAGACACTAAATCTTCGATGGAAACCAATTTCAGGTTAAACTTTTTCGCGACCTCTATAAGTTGAGGGAGGCGCGCCATACTACCATCTTCATTCATGATTTCCACTATGACTCCAGCGGGGTTGAATCCTGCCAAACGGGCAAAATCAATAGCCGCTTCAGTATGTCCTGTACGTCGCAATACCCCACCTTCCTTGGCAATAAGAGGGAAAATATGTCCGGGACGTGACAACTCGTGCGCTTGGGTAGAAGCATTCACCAACGCCTGCACTGTTTTGCAGCGATCTCCAGCCGAAATTCCAGTGGTAACTCCGTTGCCTTTTAGGTCCACAGAAACTGTAAACGCCGTTTCCATCGGATCGGTATTATTACTCACCATTCGATGAAGCTGCAAATCTTCACAGCGAGTTTCGGTCAAAGGGGTACAGATCAGCCCACGGCCGTGTGTGGCCATAAAGTTGATCATTTCTGGACTAACGGCTTCTGCCGCTGCTACAAAGTCCCCTTCATTTTCACGATTTTCATCATCCACAACAATAATTACCTCACCATTTTTGATGGCTTCAATGGCTTCAGGGATGGAGTGAAAAATAGTCTTTTTGGTCATGACGAGTGGTTTGAGTTTCCAAAATAACGGGCGTAGAAGTTTTGAATGGGCACCAAAACACGATCCAAATTGATAAATCCTCTATCGGTGGAAGCGCGGTGCGTCAGGTAAATGGCGAGTGGCCCAAAAATAAGGGTTGAAATCCAGCAAGCAAGATCAGGGGAAATGCTGTTGTCTTCGGCGGCATTCTTGCCAAAAAGCCCGATATAATGATAGGTAAGGAAAATGATGACTGCCAAGACTAATGGCAAGCCAAAACCTCCCTTACGGATGATGGCACCCAAAGAAGCCCCTATTAAAAAGAGAATGATCGATGCGAACAAGAGCGTGAATTTGTCGTTACGTGTGATTTTGTGCAAGTTGATGAACTTTTGCATTGTAAAGAAGGTTTTCTTTTTTGCCATCAAGTTGGATTGTTTTCTTCGGATTTTGACCAAAGCACCCTCTGTGATTTCAATCCATTGATAATTGCGGCTCACCTTGGCAAAATTTAAAACATCTGCTTTTAGGGTACTGTCAAGATTTTCAATCGTTCCTTCTCGAACATTGATTGCTCCAGAAGGAGCGGTTTCATTAAAGTTATTGGCAAAAACCTCCTTTTGCTCGCTAAACTTTTTTTCGAGAGAGTCAATATTTTTGTTCAGTTGCTCGACCTTTTGCATACGGAAGGTGCTTTTGTAATTTTCTTCCTCCAGGTCTACGTTATTGAATTCTGAGAGATCAATATTCATATTGTATTGCTCAAAGGCTACTTTGGCGTGGGGGTGTCGCAGCTTTTCTTTGGCCTTATTGGGTTGGATGATCTCATAACGATTGCCGTCATACAATACCAATTGAAGCATCGCGTCTGAGGTTTCACTTTTCAATTCACCACTCGCTGCTTTGATTACAATATTATTTTTTTGATCGGGTGTTTTTTCGTGAATAATAACATCAGTAAGGAAGCGATCTTCCTCACCGTATTTGTCTTCTACTTTAATGGAAATACTTCCCAAGTCATTGAAGATACCTTCTCGAATGGCGAGTGCTGGCTTGAGTTTGGCGAGATTCTTCCGCAAATTGTAGGATTTGAGTTCGCCATATGGGATCACATGATTGGCAAAGAAAAAGGATCCTATCCCCAGCAATATGTGAAAGACAATTAACCCACGCATGGCCCTTTGAAGGGAAATCCCCGTGGACTTCATGGCGGCAAATTCGTAGTTTTCAGCCAAGTCTCCATAGGTCATTAGTGAGGCCAACAAAACAGATAGAGGAAGTACTAAGGGAACGAGCTTTGGAGAATAGTAAAGTAAAAATCGGAGAATGATGCTAATATCCAACCCTTTACCGGCCAAGTCATCGACAAACAACCAAAAAGTCTGGACGATAAAAATAAGCATGCATATAGCAAAGACTCCCAATAGGCGATTGAGGTAACTACTCAATATGTAGCGATCAATGATTTTCAAAAAGCCTCGTTTATAAAGTAGTCGGGATAGCGACTGGCATCAAAGGTAAAGAAGTTTTCAGGCAAGGCGCTATTTCGCACCATATTTTGAAGGGTCAGCGTTGTTCGGGTAGTGTTTTTACCAATCTCGATTAAACGATAGATGGTGGCATTGGCTACATCAATCCCTAGCAAAAGGTATTCAATATCAGGGTTTTCCTCGGTAGGAATCAGTTTGACGAACTGAATCTTCCGTCCCATCACATTTTGTTGAATATCCATATGATAGTCATAGCCTTCGGTATAGAAATAAAGCAATTCACTAGGATTGATCCCTACGTCCTCGGCTTCTGCTGGATCAGAAATTGTAATTTCTTCGTTATCTGGAATGATGGTGTATAGCTGCTTACCGTCAAAAAGCTGCTGCACATCGGTCATGTTTAAGCGGTATTTTTTCTGAGCCACTGTAACGCTGCCTTCCGTTTCTTGCCGGATTTTCTCTTGCTGGTTTTCCAAGATATAGGTAAAACCAAACTGAAGATTTTCTGCAGTATTCATTTCATTTGCCACCCGATCCAAAAGGGCTTTGACCTTAAGTGAGGTTTGCGCTTGTCCTGCTGTAAGCAGTAGTAGACTGGTAAAAAACAACAATCGTTTCATCTGTCTAAATTTTATTTTTTTTATCGGTGACCGATGGGACTCGTGGGAAATCATTCCACTTTAAGTCAATTTTTTGTTGTGCTGGTTTCATAGGTATAAAAAAAAGGGGTGTGCTTAGTGGTGATACGATTTATAGCTTTTCATTGTTGAGGTGTTGATCCAAGGCCACAAGATCAGGAATAAGCACTTGTCTTGCTTTGCTTCCTTCAAAGGGGCCAACAATTCCAGCAGCTTCCATTTGATCCACAATACGGCCTGCTCGATTGTAGCCGAGTTTAAGTTTACGTTGCAAGAGGGAGGCCGATCCTTGTTGGGCGGTCACAATTACCTCTGCTGCTTCTCGAAAGAGCGCATCCCGATCCGACGCATCGATATCGAGGGTACTGCCACTGTCTTCTCCGACATACTCCGGAAGTAGATGTGCATCGGCATAGCCTTTTTGAGCCCCAATAAAATGTGCAATGCGATCAACTTCTGGGGTGTCCACAAAAGCACATTGAATCCGCGTTAATTCATTTCCTTGAGTATAGAGCAAGTCACCCCGTCCGATAAGCTGATCGGCCCCTCCGCTATCGAGGATGGTTCGTGAATCAATCTTAGATGTTACCCGAAATGCAATTCGTGCAGGAAAGTTTGCCTTGATAATCCCTGTGATAACATTTACAGAGGGTCGTTGCGTGGCAATAATAAGGTGAATACCAACCGCTCGGGCCAATTGGGCCAGGCGTGCAATAGGAGTTTCTACCTCTTTTCCAGCAGTCATAATCAAATCTGCAAATTCATCAACTACCAGCACGATGTACGGCAGATAGTTATGCCCGTCGTTGGGATTTAGTTTTCGTTCTTTAAACTTTTGATTGTATTCTTTGAGGTTACGACACAAAGCGTTTTTGAGTAATTCGTACCGGTTATCCATCTCAATACAAAGAGAGTTCAGGGTATTGATTACTTTGCTATTGTCCGTAATAATAGCGTCTTCGGAATCGGGTAATTTGGCTAAATAGTGCCGTTCAATTTTGTTGTAGATAGTCAGTTCCACCTTCTTGGGGTCAACGAGTACAAACTTTACTTCGGCAGGGTGTTTTTTATAGAGCAGCGAGGTCAGAACGGCATTCAGACCTACAGATTTTCCTTGCCCGGTAGCACCCGCCATCAGAAGGTGGGGCATTTTGGTCAAGTCTACCACAAAAGTTTCATTGCTAATGGTTTTTCCCAAGGAAATAGGCAGCTCCATTTCCGCTTTTTGAAATTTCTCAGACGCAATCACTGAGCGCATGGAAACAATACTGGGCTTTTGGTTGGGGACTTCAATCCCGATAGTTCCTTTTCCGGGAATGGGGGCAATGATCCGTATTCCTAGGGCTGCTAAGGATAAGGCAATATCGTCTTCTAAATTTTTAATTTTTGAAATTCGAATTCCAGCTTCAGGAATAATTTCATAGAGCGTTACCGTGGGGCCGATGGTTGCTTTGATTTGCGCAATGGCAATCTTATAGTTCCGAAGGGTTTCAACAATTTTGTTTTTGTTGATTTCTAATTCTTCCTGATTAATGGTGATTCCTGTATCGCCATAGTCCTTTAGTAGATCCAAACCTGGAAGACGGTAACTACTCAATTCTAGGGTAGGGTCAAAGAAACCGTGTTTTTCCACCAAGGATTGCGCCAAATTATTTTCGAGTTTTTCTTCTTCTGGAGCTTCCTGTACCTCCATCGCTACTTCCTCTTTTGGGGTCTCGGAAATCATCGGTTCGGGCTTTGGTGGGGCAACTTCAACGAGAGGTGTTTCTACGTCCAAGGCAACGGGAATCGGTTCTTCTTCTGTCGTATTTGCCTCGGGGGTTGGTTCTGTATCGGGGCTTTTTTTCTGGGAAAAAGAAGGGCGTTTGAGTCGAAACGCAACTGATAGAGATTCGGGGGTTAGTTTCCAGCGCAACACAAGTATACTCAGACCCATTAAAAATAATATAAGGACCAATCCCAGGGTTCCGATATAAGCCGTGAGAAAGGCGTGTACTTCAAAGCCAATGGTGCCACTGAGTAGTGGAGCACTGTTGTAGAAAAAACCAAAAAATAGGCTGAGCCACAGCATATGGATCATGCCCCAACTCCATCGGTTGAGTAATTGATCTTTCGGACGGTTAAAAAATAAAGACACCCCGGTCATTAGCACTAGATAAGCCAATACATAGGCGCCCACACCAAAAAGCTGGTATACAAAGAAGTGACTGATCAGAGCCCCTAGTTTATTAAAAATATTCTGAGAGCTTATCGAAGGATCGGTAAAGGCATCAAGTGTGCTTTGATCCGCTTGCCAGGTAAAATAAAAAGAAGTGAATGAGAGGGCTAGGAGCAGGGCTAATCCCATCAAAAAGCCTCCTAAAAGAATTTGGCGCTGTCTTTTTTTTAGGTTTGGTGGACTCGAAGTACGGTCTTGTTTTTGGGTGTTTTTTAGGCTCATAAGCGTCTGCTTTAACAAAGGTACGCAAAGCCCGTCAAAGGGTAAAAAAAATCCCATCCAACCGAAGGGGACATTTTTTAGTTAATAGATCCTTGCACACGCTTCATAAAAGCGTTGAGTGCTTTTTTTTGTGTTTGACCATCGGCCACGAGCTTTTGAACTTCTATGGCTCCGTAAAGGTTAGAGATCATTTCCCCTAGCACGTCCATTTCTTCGTCCTTGATCGCACTGCTTTCGGTCAGGTACTCCAAGGTTTCGAGGGTTTCAATCACAAAGTCCTCGTCATTCTCTGCAATGAAATTTGAAAGGTGTTTAATTAGTGGTAGCCGCATCGACAAAAGATTTCAAAAGATCCGCTTTGTTGGTTTGAACTTGCTCTTGCAAGTGCCCATTTTTAAAAGCGGCGAAAGTTGGAAGATTACTCACGTCAGCCAATTGACGTGCCTCTGGATTTTTTTCCGCATCGACCAGTACAAAAGGAATGCTTTCGTTTTCACTGGCCATCTTTTTAAACTTGGGTTTCATAATGCGGCAGTTGCCACACCATCCGGCAGAATATTGCACTAATACCCTCTCATTTTGGTTGACCAGTTCTTGTAAACTGTCATTTCCTAATTCGATTAGCATTGGAGTTGGATTTAGTGCTTACTTAAGTAGTCTGCGGTTGCTTTGCTGCTTTCAGCCATGGCGTCTTTTCCATCTTCCCAGTTGGCAGGACATACCTCGCCATGGGTTTGGTTGTGTGCAATGGCATCAATGATACGTAAGTACTCATTGACGTTACGTCCAATCGGCATATTGTTGATCCCTTCGTGATACACCACTCCATCTTCGTCTAGGATGTATGTAGCTCTGAAGGACACGTTGTCTCCGTCCATCATCACAACTCCTGATTCTTCATCATAGCGTTCGTTGGAAGAATCCAAGATACCCAACAAACCCGATAGGTTACGGTTGCTGTCTGCCAAAAGGTTATAAGTAACGCCTTCAATGCCACCATTATCTTTGGGAGTATTCAACCAGGCAAAATGTACTTCGGCCGTATCACAAGAGGCTCCAATCACGATGGTATTTCGCTTTTCAAATTCAGGAAGTGCTTCTTGGAAGGCGTGTAATTCGGTAGGACATACGTAGGTGAAATCCTTAGGGTACCAGAACAAAAGAACTTTCTTTTTGTTTTTAACGGCTTCTTCGAGCACGTTAACTTGGATTGTGTCGCCCATTTCATTCATGGCGTTCACTTTTAGATCCGGGAATTTTTTTCCGACAATTGACATAGATAATTTTTATTGATAATTTACGCAAAGCTAAAATTTTTCCCTAGGACTTCATAAAGAATAGATATCTATTCTTTATAAATGAATAACGCTACTCTATGTTAACAAGGATTACTTTTTTAACTGCCTGATTTTGATATTAAAAGCGGCAAAAGCAAGAGTCATAAAAGGTGAAAGCCAGTTGAAGATGGCATATATAAAATACTCTCCTACACCCACACCCAAAACCCCCGATTGGTAGGCGCCACAGGTGTTCCAGGGAATTAGAACAGAGGTCACGGTACCAGAATCTTCAAGCGTTCGGCTTAGGTTTTCTGGGGCCAGGCCACGGTCTTCATAGGCTTTTTGAAACATCTTTCCAGGAATCACCAAAGACAGGTATTGATCCGAAGCGGTGATATTGATCGTAAGGCAAGAGGCCACAGTACTGGCAAAAAGTTGTAGGGTGTTTTGTGCCCAATTCAAAAGGGCTTCACTGATTTTCTTTAAGGCACCAATAGCATCCATAATTCCCCCAAAAACCATGGCGCAAATAATCAGCCAAACCGTTCCCAACATCCCTTGCATTCCTCCAGAGGAAAACAATTCTTTTAGAATGGGATCCGTTGTAGGAATTTGCGTAGACACGGTAATCGCATCCATCAAAGTTCGATAGGCTGCGTAAGCATTCAGTTCACTCCCTCCAGAAAGAGCGAGCAAAAGATCTTTTTGAAAGAAAAAAGCAGTCAAGGCACCTAGTACGGTTCCAATAAACAAGGCCACCAAGGGCGGTGCTTTTTTGACAATAAGAAAAATGACCATCAAAGGGACAAAAAACAAACCCCAATGAATGGTGAATTGACCTTCGATGGCTTGCAATAAAGTGGTGGTATCCGAATCTCCATTAACGGACTGTGTTAGTCCCAAAATGATAAATACAATTAATGTGATCACAATACTAGGCACCGTAGTAAAGGTCATATATCGGATATGGGTAAACAGATCCCCTCCAGCCATGGCCGGGGCAAGATTGGTCGTGTCACTCAGTGGAGAGAGCTTATCTCCAAAATAGGCTCCAGAGATTACGGCTCCAGCAATCATCCCGGCGGGCAATCCCAAGGCTTTTCCAATACCTATTAGGGCAATTCCCACGGTAGCTGAGGTGGTCCAACTGCTTCCGGTGGCAATAGAGATCACCGCACAAATAAGAATACAAGATGGCAAGAAGATAGCAGGGTGGAGCAGTTGCAACCCGTAATAAATCATTGCAGGGATCACACCACTGACCAGCCAAGTACCCGCAAGAGCCCCTACAAATAATAGAATCAAGATGGCTCCAGTAACAGACTTAAGGTTGTCGGCTACTTTTTCCAACATTTCTTTATAGCTGACACAGTGCATAAAGCCAATAATGGCAGCGACAGCACCTCCCACCAGCAAAATAAACTGATTGGAGCCACCCAAGGCATCATCACCAAAAACACTCACGTTAATGGCCAGAAGTACAATCAGGATCACAAGGGGTACTAATGCGCGGTATATAGTGAGAGCAGGTTTGGTTTCCATAGACAAAAGGATGTTGATGTAATGTTACAACATTTATTTGTTTTTTGATTTTTTAGGAAGGTTTTTGTAGTGCAAGTAAACCGCATTAATAAAACCTAAAATAATGCCGATACCCACCAAAATGTAGAATATCGTAAAAAGCTTCCCACCATCGGTTTGGAGGGAAAGATCACCATAGCCAATAGTGGTCAATGTGATGATTGAAAAATAACAAGCATCCAGCCACGTCCAGCTCTCTAAGTAGTGGTATACAAAGGTGCCAATGCACACAATAATGGCGGAAACGAGCAGCAGTCGTTGGTATTCTTTGTCTTTTAAAAATGAGATAAAATGAAAAAAAAGGGGCATGGTTGTAGGGTTCTAAAGAGGGTTGAGGCATTTGGATTCAAATTCTAAAGTGCAACCTTTTTCAAAATCTATTAAAAGAACAGCAGAAGCAAGAAACATTTGTATTTTTGTAGAAGAAATTTAAAAACCAAAAAATGAATTCTTTTGACGTTGTCGTAATCGGTTCGGGGCCTGGAGGCTATGTAGCTGCTATTCGTTGTTCTCAATTGGGAATGAAAACCGCTTTGGTCGAAAAATACAGCACCCTTGGAGGTACTTGTCTCAATGTGGGCTGCATTCCTTCCAAATCACTTTTGGATTCTTCACACCATTACGAAGATGCCATCAAGCACTTTGATACCCATGGGATCGAAATTCCGGGGGAAATTAAGGTCAACTTGGAAAAAATGATCGGCCGCAAACGACAAGTGGTGGAGCAAACCATACAGGGGATCAATTTTTTGATGGAAAAAAATAAAATCGAAGTTTTTCAAGGAATAGGTCGTTTCGTTGACGCTACTCATATTGAAGTAGTGGGGGAAAAGACCCACACCCTTGAAGCCAAAAACACGATTATTGCCACGGGGTCAAAACCGGGAAGTTTGCCTTTTATCGAATTGGATAAGGAACGGATCATCACATCTACCGAGGCTTTGGAGCTAAAAGAAATCCCAAAGCATATGCTTGTTATTGGCGGAGGTGTCATCGGTCTTGAATTGGGACAGGTATATCGTCGTTTGGGGGCCGAGGTGTCTGTCATTGAATATGCGGATCGTATTGTCCCTGGAATGGACAGTGCCGTATCAAGAGAATTACAAAAAGTATTAAAGAAACAAGGCGTCAAATTTTACACCTCTCATGGGGTCAATGCGGTGGCACGTGCTAAAGACGTGGTTACTGTAACGGCAACAGACAAAAAAGGCAATGAAGTACGCTTTGAAGGCGATTACTGCCTGGTGTCTGTGGGGCGTAAACCTTTCACCGATGGATTACAATTGGAAGCAGCGGGTGTACAGCTCAATGAGCGTGGACAGGTAGTGGTCAATGACCATCTGCAGACCACGGTGGCCAATATCTATGCCATTGGCGATGTAGTGCGGGGTGCGATGCTAGCACACAAGGCGGAAGAAGAAGGCGTTTTAGTAGCCGAACAATTGGCCGGACAACAGCCACATATTGATTACAATCTAATTCCAAACGTTATCTATACATGGCCGGAGGTGGCTTCTGTTGGAAAAACCGAGGAAGAATTGAAAGCATCGAACAGTGCGTACAAAATCGGACAGTTTCCCATGCGCGCCCTAGGCCGCGCCCGCGCGAGTATGGACACCGATGGTTTTGTGAAAATCTTAGCAGATGCGGAAACCGATGAGGTTTTAGGCGTTCATATGGTAGGCGCTCGTGTTGCGGATTTGATTGCCGAAGCGGTTACCGCTATGGAATTTAGGGCTTCCGCAGAGGATATTGCTCGTATGAGTCATTCCCATCCCACCTATGCAGAAGCGGTGAAGGAAGCCGCATTGGCCGCCACCGAAAACCGACCGTTGCATATTTAAGGACCAATCCTATTGCTTGATTTTTAAACTAAGTTATTGACAGTCAGATTTATTTTAGGTTTTTTTGTGTCTTTTATCCCTAGCTTTTTGTAGTTTTTCATAACCAAAGACAATGGTTAGGCAGAGCAGGATAAACCCAAGAGCAGTAGCAAGGGCGAGTTCCAAGGAAAGTCTCCGTGCGAAGTATTTATAAACCCCATATCCGGTAAGACTTCCGTACAGGATAAAATAATGGACGATATAAAGGGCTAAAGTTTTTTGTCCAATCCGTCCCCAAGCGCCTTGTTTGAGCCAAGGGTTTAGCAGCATAAAAGCCCCGATCAACACGAGAACATCTCCCAGCCGAATGAAAAGGAAGTTGTTGTATGCCACAGACCGTAGCAGTTCCCATTGGGTAACTGAATGAATCCAAATAAAGAACCCTGAGGACAAGAAGATCAGACCGCATCCTATGAGAATGGCTGTCAGGGCACGAACATGAAAAGGAATCCAATGGAGTAATGGCGTAAGACTTCCTAAACTGGCTCCAAAAAGCACATAGCCCAGCCATGGAAACAGATAAAACACGCCCCCATTGGCTTGGGTTAAATAAGCGTTTATGAATGTAGGAATGGCGGAAAATTGAAGGTCATGGTATAAAGGTTCATATAAAAAAATCACAAGGCATAATCCCAAGGAAAGACCTCCAAAGAAGCGCGGTTGGAAACGACAAACAAAATAAAATAGGATTAGGAACACCAAACAAAGCCCAATGATTTGGAGTACATCGGGAAGCAGAAAGGAATCATTGACGCTCCCTCCAAACAAGCTCCAAAGGTTTAGCCGAAGTACATACCCCCAAAAAAGCAACTCCAAAGCCCGTTTCAACCCTTTTTTAATGCGAGGGTTTTGCCAGCCGTGGCTTTGATTTTTAAACATCAGATAGCTAAACACCCATCCACTGATGGTAAAGAAAACAGGCGCCGTAATTCCACGGCAGTATTTCCAAAAACGGTAGAGCAGTACATCAGTATCGACCCGTTGAAGGTCTAGCAGTCCACTGATCCAATGGCCTTGCAAAAGCAGCAGCAGTGCCAAAGCGCGAAGAGCGTCTAAGAAGTATAGCCGTCGTTGCATTGGTATACAAGTTAGCCGTTTTAAGTCATACTGTTATAAACTGATGATACAATAATAAAACTTTTTCTAGTCTTTAGCCGATGTTCAGGAGTTTAGTGTTTTTTACATCAATATTTGATTTACTTCCGACCACAATCAGCATCGCCCTAAAGCCATCATCTTTTCCCGAATCGCTTCCAAAGCCAAATTCCCAAGACTCCCCAGATGGACATGCGCCAAATCGCGCTTGGGCAGGTAGCTTCCGTCTGCCACTTGCGCGCCCATTTTCTGATAGGCGGTGCGGAAAGGCATGCCCTCTTTCACCCATTCATTGAGCGTTTCTACGGTAAAAAGGGTGTCGTATTTTTCGGGGGCTAACAAATCCGGGGAAACCACAATCTGAGCCAAGGCATATTGAAACAAATCCAAACAGCTTTTGAGATCCTCCACCGCATTTAAGATGGGTTCTTTGGACAGCTGTAAGTCCCGGTGATAGCCAGAGGGGAGGTTGGTGGTGAGCTGTGATAAGGTCTGTGGAAGGGCTTGCAAAAGATTGCACTTGCCGCGAATCAATTCAAAGACATCGGGGTTTTTTTTATGCGGCATGATGGAAGAACCTGTCGTAAGCGCATCGGGAAAACGGATAAACCCATAGTCCTGACCCATATAGAGACAAATATCCATCGCCATTTTCCCGAGGGTAGCCGCTAGGGCTGCTAGGACCGTTGCCGTACTGCGTTCTACTTTGCCCCGCCCCATTTGTGCGGCCACCACATTATACTTAAGCGTGGAAAAGCCCAGGGCCTCGGTTGTTTTTTCGCGGTCAATGGCAAAAGAAGAACCAAAACCGGCAGCACTGCCCAACGGATTTTGATCTACTATTTTATGGGCGGCATGCAGCAGTAGATGATCGTCAATCAAGCTTTCTGCATAGGCCGAAAACCAAAGCCCAAAGGAAGAGGGCATGGCTACCTGCATATGCGTATAGCCAGGCATTAATTTTTTCTCATGAGTGGCGGCCAAGTCGAGTAACAAATCAAAAAGTCCCAAACTTTGCTTTTCGATCCCTTCCAAGGCGTCTTTAAGGTATAGTTGTAGTGCCACCAACACCTGATCGTTGCGGGAACGAGCGGTATGAATTTTCTTACCCAAATCGCCCAGTTTTTCCACTAACAGATATTCAATTTTGGAATGCATGTCTTCAAATTCCGCTTCGATGGTGAATTTCCCTGCTTCGGCTTTTTTTTGAATGGCTTGCAATTCAGTTGTGAGTTGTTGGGCTTCCGCAGTGGTGAGCAACCCCACATGAGCGAGCATTTCGGCATGCGCCATCGAGGCCTGACAATCATAGGCGGCGAGGATTAGATCCATTTGCCGGTCGTTGCCCACCGTAAAGGCATCAATTTTTTGATCGATAGAAGTGTTTTTTTGCCAAAGTTTCATGAGTGAAGGAATTGGTTGAGCAATGCAATATAAAGATCGACCGCTTGTTCCACCTCGGAGACATAAATAAATTCATCTGCAGAGTGGGAACGTTTGGAGTCTCCGGGTCCCATTTTTAAGGAGGGACACTTTAGGGCGGCCTGATCGGAAAGGGTGGGGGAGCCATAGGTGTTTCGTCCCAATTCCAATCCAGCTTGGACTAAAGCGTGATCCTCAGGAATGGAAGAAGCCTCAAGGTGTAAAGACCGAGCGTGGAGTGCACACGGAGCTTCGGACTGCAGTTGTGCGGCCAAATCCGTATTGGCGTACTGATCGTTCACACGAACATCCACCACCAAATTGACCTGAGAGGGCACCACATTATGCTGGGAACCAGCAGACACTTGCGTGACGGTCATCTTTACAGGCCCCAAGACAGGGGATTCCCGGTCAAAATGATAGTTCTCAAACCATTCTAAGACCTTGGGTAGTTTCATAATGGGGTTGTCCTTATTGGGATGTGCCGCATGACTGGGAGTTCCTTTGATCACTGCATCAAAAACCAAAAGTCCCTTTTCGGCAATAGCCATATCGAGCAGCGTCGGTTCGCCCACAATGGCCACATCAATAGGGGGTAAATCGGATAGGATCCCACGCAAACTTTTAGGCCCAGCAGTTTCTTCTTCCACGGAGGCCACAAACAGTAAGTTATGCGAAAGCTCGGATGAGGTATAAAAATGGGTAAAAGCCGCTAGAAGCGACACCAAAGCCCCTCCGGCATCGTTGCTCCCTAGTCCGTAGAGTTTTCCGTCTTCTATCGCTGGATCAAAAGGATCCCGGCTATAGGCTTGGTTGGGATAGACCGTATCGTGATGCGAATTCAACAGCAATGTTGGCTTTTTGGGGTCGTAATCTGCGTTGGTGGCCCACACTGTATGCCCTAAGGTTTGGTACCGAATCTGATGATGGTCACACCAATTTTTGAGATGGGTGGCCGTTCCTCCTTCATTTTCCGAATAGGATTCAGTGGCAATCAGACGTTGCAGTAGTTGTATTGTTTGTTCTTTTAAATCAGCCATATTACAAAACAATTTGTGTGTGAGGAATGGATTCACGGAGCAGTGCTATTTCGCCAATACGAACTTGGGCTACGCCGCCTTCGAGTGCGGTAAAACAATTGGTCAGTTTGGGTAACATTCCCGCCACAATCTGTCCGGATGCTTTAAGTTCTTCAAAGCGTGATCGTGTGAGTTGAGGGATCAAGGAATGAATGTCATCAACATCCAACAGCACTCCCGGTTTTTCAAAGCAATAGGTCAGACGAACGGCAAAGGACTCACTAAGGCGTTGCGCAATCACAGCTGCCATGGTATCGGCATTGGTATTGAGCAGTTGCCCCTGACCGTCATGCGTCAAAGCACAGCAGACAGGAACCGTATGGTTCTTACATAAATTTTGAAAAAGGGAGCCATTGACTTGTGTAACATCACCAACATAGCCATAGTCAATATTTTTTACGGGGCGTTTAACCGCTTGAACAGCATTGCCATCGGCACCGGACAATCCAAGGGCATTACAGCCCAATGCTTGTAATTCTGCCACCAGATTTTTATTTAATGCGCCAGCATAGGTCATCACCGCAACCTCTAGCATAGCCGCATCGGTAATGCGGCGCCCCTCCACCATTTGCACACTAAGACCGAGCTTTTCAGCCAGTGCAGTAGCGGATTTTCCACCACCATGCACCAATATTTTCGAGCCTTCGAGTTCCGCAAAATGCTGTAGAAATTCCTTACGAATGCTTGAGTCTTCCAGTAGATTGCCCCCGGCTTTGACAATATGCAGCTTATCCATTTTGTAAAATTTTGTGGAGTACCGCTTGGGCGGTATAGGTTCGGTTGTTTGCTTGTTCAATCACCAAGCTATTGGGGCTGTCCAAAACAGCATCAGCCACCACCACATTCCGACGAACGGGCAGGCAATGCATAAATTTCGCCGATCGGGTCAAGGCCATTTTTTCGGAGGTAATCATCCAATCCAAATCGTGGCGTAGCACCTCTCCATAGGAATCAAAAGACGACCAGTTTTTGGTATAGATAAAATCGGCATCGACAAAGGCTTTTTCTTGCGCTTTGACACAAGGAATTCCTTGGGTGATTATGGGATCCAGTGCGTAGCCTCCGGGATGGGCAATTACAAAATCCGCCTCTTGGTGGCGCATCATTCGCACAAAAGAATTGGCCACGGCTTGAGGAAGGGCTTTGGGGTGTGGCGCCCAGCTAAGTACCACCTTCGGGCGATGCGCGGGTTGATATTCCCGCAATGTCAGGGCATCTGCCAAGGCCTGTAACGGATGAGCGGTAGCACTTTCCAGATTCACCACTGGAATAGAGCCGTAGCGCATAAAGCTCTGAAGTACTTGTTCGGCTTGATCTTTGGCACGGTCTTTTAACTCCGCAAAGGCACGGATAGCCACCATATCACAATATTGTGAGATGACCGCTGCGGCTTCTCTGATGTGCTCGGAGGAGGAGTTGTTCATCACGGCACCGTCTTCAAATTCCAATAGCCAACCGTCTTGATTTATGTTGAGTACAAGGGTATTCATACCGAGGTTTTGCGCTGCCTTTTCGGTACTCATTCGGGTGCGTAAACTTGGGTTGAAAAACAACAAACCTATGGTTTTGCCACGCCCCAATGCTTGCTGGACAAGAGGGTTGTTTTTGAATTGCTCGGCTTGGGCCACGGTGCCGTGGAGGTCAGGCCACTGATCGAGGGTAAATAGATGGGTCATAACAAATCGTGTAAGGCGTTGAAAAAAGTATCAAAATGCTGGGGTTGAACCGTTAGCGGGGGGAGGATACGCAAGACCTTTTTATTGCTGCTGCCTCCGGTGAAAATCTTTTTTTCTTCAATAAGCCGTCGGCGCAAGGGGCCCACTTCAAAATCAAATTCCAATCCCAACATCAAGCCTCTTCCTTTGACTTTGGCTTGGGGAATGTTCTGGGCTTTTTCATTGAAATACACTGCCATTTTTTGAGCGTGTTCTTGGAGTTTTTCTTGTTCGAGCACATCCAGCACAGCCAAGGCGGCACGACAAGCGAGGTGATTGCCTCCAAAGGTGGTGCCCAACAAACCGTATTCAGCTTTGAGATCTGGGTGAATCAAAATACCCCCTACCGGAAAGCCATTGCCCATTCCTTTGGCCATGGTCACAATATGCGGTTTGATGAAGGTGTTTTGGAAGGCGAAAAAAGTACCCGATCGAGAAAAGCCAGATTGTACTTCATCGGCAATAAGACAGGCTTGATACTGCTGGCACAAACGCTCCATTTCAAGAACAAAGGCTTCCGTCGGCATATCGAGTCCGCCCACCCCTTGAATGGGTTCAAAAATAACCGCACAAACATCACCCTTTTGCAATTCTTGCTCCAGTGCTGCCGTATCGTTAAAAGGTAAAAAACAAACATCCTGTTGCTGATTTAGTGGTGCCGTGATCTTTTCATTGTCGGTAACGGCCACAGCGGCAGAGGTTCGACCATGAAACGCACCGTTAAATGCCAACACCCGTTTTTTTCCGGTGTGAAAAGAGGCCATTTTTAAAGCGTTTTCAATGGCTTCTGCTCCCGAACTGCAAAGGAACAACTGGTATTCGTTCAGACAGGACTGGGTTCCAATCGCAGTGGCCAGTTCTTGCTGTATAGGGTTTTGAATGGCATTGGAATAAAATCCTATTTTCTCCAATTGGTCTTGTACACTTTTTACATAATGCGGATGGCTGTGTCCAATAGAAATCACGGCATGGCCACCATAAAGATCCAAATAGCGCGTGTCTTGATCGTCATACACATAGACACCCTCCGCCCGAACGGGGGTTACGTCATAAATGGGGTATACATTAAAGAGTTTCATGTTTTTGAAATTTCATTGATTTTCTCAAAACTGGCATTCAAACCACGAATCAGGGAACTGCTGAGCCCCTGATGTTCCATTTCGTTGAGTCCGGTAATCGTACAGCCTCTTGGGGTGGTCACACGATCGATTTCTTGTTCGGGATGGGAGCCGGTCTCGATGAGTAAGCTGGCGGCACCCAATGCAGTCTGCATAGACATTTTCATGGCAATATCCGCATCGAAGCCCAGTTGTACGCCCCCTTGGGTAGTGGCGCGGATCAAACGCATCCAAAAGGCGATACCACTGGCACATAAAACGGTAGCGGCCTGCATATGTTCTTCCTCAATGGCGATAGTGGTCCCTAAGGCATTGAAAATAGCTTCGGCAATGGCCACTCGTTTTTGCCCTTTTGGGTTGGTGCAAAGGCAGGTCATGGATTTCCCCACAGCAATGGCTGTATTGGGCATGGAGCGGATGATCGGATAATCGCTTCCGATGATCCCTTCCATCCGACTGATTTTAAAGCCTGTGATGGTTGAAATAAGGACATGTTTGTCAGTAAATAAATCTTTGATATCTGTGAGGATATTTTCAAGTTGACTGGGTTGGACCGCAAAAATGAGGATGTCGGAGTTTTGTACGGCTTGACGATTGTCAGTCGTGAGATGTACATTTTCATAGTCGCTCCATTTTTCGAGCACGCTCAGATTGCGTTTGGTTAAATAGAGGGAGGTGTGGGTTTGGTTCATCACAATGCCTTTGGCAATGCTCAATCCTAAATTTCCGGTTCCGATAATGGCAATTCTCATAATAGTTATTTTTAGAAGTGGGTTGCTTTTAAATGAAGTCCTAGCGTTTCCTCCCAACCCATGACAAGGTTGAGGTTTTGAATGGCTTGTCCCGAAGCTCCTTTGAGGAGGTTGTCCAATACCGATGTAATCATCAAATAGTCCTTGTGTTGGTGCAAATGCAGATGACACTGGTTCGTATTGACAATCTGTTTGAGATGGATCTCTTTTTGGGACAGTTGTGTAAAAGGATGCCCTTGATAAAAATCTTGATAGCATTCCTGCGCATGGTCCAAAGAGCCTTCAAAGCGCGTATAGGCAGTGGCAAAAATCCCGCGGGTAAAATTCCCTCGTTGGGGCAAGAAAAGCAGCTCTTGAGAATCTTGGGAGGAAAACAAGGTTTCTCCAATTTCATCCAAGTGTTGATGCGTAAAGGGTTTGTACCAAGAGGCATTCTGGTTGCGCCAACTGAAATGGGTGGTCGGGCTTAAGCCAACGCCGGCTCCGGTACTCCCAGTGACAGCATTGATATGAACGCTGTCTTGGATCATTTGATTTTGCGCCAAAGGGAGCAGTGCCAGTTGGATGGCCGTGGCGAAACAACCCGGGTTGGCAATGTATTGCGCTTGTTCAATTTGTTCCCGTTGAAATTCTGGCAAGCCGTACACAAAATGTTTCTCTTGATAGGAAGCATCGGCTTGCAGGCGAAATTCATTGCTCAAATCAATCACCACTGTTTCGGCACTCAATGGATGCTTGTCCAAAAAGGCATTGGAATGCCCGTGACCCAAGCAAAGAAAGAGTGCATCAACAGAAGGGTTGACAGTGTCGGTAAAACGAATATCGGTTTGCCCCAGCAGATCCGCATGGGTGTCGGATAACAAGGTGCCAGGGCGGGTGGTGGAGTAAACAAAGTCTAAATCCACGGCGGGATGGTTCAAGACCAAACGGATTAATTCACCGCCGGTAAAGCCTGAGCCGCCTATAATTCCAATTTTTTTCATCTGTTTAAAAAAATGTAAGTAATTGTTATTGAGAGTCTAATCATTTCGATGGGTGTTGAGGTTTGCTGTGTTAAATGCCCATTATGGGCTTTCATTGCTTGTTTTTTTTGATTGTTTCAGGTGTTCCCGAAGTAGTGATAAGGTTTTCTAAAGCGTTCTTTATTGGTTTTTGTTTACAGCGTGATACACCTTGGCCGAAGTGGACAATACTTTGATAAAACCCTTGGCTTCTTCGGCGTTCCAAGCGGTATTCATTTCTCCATAGCTTCCAAAGGTACCTTGCATAAGGTCTTGTTTTGAAACAATCCCTTGCATTTCAAAGCGGTAGGGGTGCAGGGCAATAGAGACCGTTCCATTCACGGTCTTTTGACTCGACGCCAAAAAGGCTTCGATATCTCGCATGACAGGATCCAAATAGTGTCCTTCATGCAATTGCAAGCCATAGAACTGACTAAGCTGTTCTTTTTGAAACAATTGCCATTTACTGAGGGTGTGTTTTTCTAACAATTGATGCGCTTTTATAAGCAAAATAGGGGCAGCCGCTTCAAACCCAACGCGTCCTTTGATTCCTACAATCGTATCCCCCACATGGATGTCACGACCGATGGCAAAAGGAGCAGCGATGGCTTGCAATTGTTGAATGATGGCTACGGGTCGGTCTTTTTTTCCATTGAGAGCCACGGCTTCTCCTTTTTCAAAAGTAATCTGGATTGGCTCAGAGTCTTTTCGTTTGAGGGGAGAAGGGTAGGCGTCTTCTGGGAGTGGCTGATCGGAAGTCAAGGTTTCTGCTCCCCCCACACTGGTACCCCAAAGTCCTTGGTTGATAGAATATTTGGCTTTTTCCCACGACATGGCAAAGCCCTCGGCATTCAAATAATTGATTTCTTCTTGTCGCGAAAGTTGTTGATCACGGATGGGGGTTATGATTTCAATCTCAGGAGCCATGATTTGAAAAATCATATCAAAACGCACCTGATCGTTCCCGGCTCCAGTACTTCCGTGAGCAATGGCATCAGCACCAATTTTTTGTGCATAGGCAACGATTTCAAGTCCTTGTACAATTCGCTCTGCGGATACGGAGAGCGGATAGGTGCCGTTGCGAAGCACATTACCGTAGAGGAGATACTGCACAATTCGCTGGTAGTAGGTTTCTAACGCATCAATATTCTCAAAATGGGTAGCACCCAGCGCATAGGCTCGGCTTTCCATGGCTTGGAGTTCTTCTGAGGGGAATCCTCCCGTATTAACACTGACCGCGTGAATTTCATATCCCTCTTGAGAAAGGGAACGAAGGCAATAGGACGTATCGAGGCCGCCGCTGTAGGCGAGAACAAGTTTTTTCATGGGTCTGGTCTAAGGTTTGTTTTTTTTGGTTGTGGAAAACAGCTGTTTCCATTTGGGTTTTTTGGTTTGGGTCTTTTGTTGCGGTGCTTCATAGAGCATTCCGGTACAGAGACACATACTTCTTTCAGTACGAATCAAAACATCGTAGTTTTTACAGCTTTGACAGCCATTCCAAAAGGCTAGGTCATCGGTCAATTCCGAAAAGTGAACGGGTTTATACCCGAGATCGGAGTTGATTTTCATAACAGCTTTGCCTGTGGTGATTCCAAAAATTTTGGCCTTGGGATATAACTTTTGAGAGTACTCCAAGGTTTTTTTCTTGATGCGCTTAGCAAGCCCTTGACCGCGAAAGTCAGGAAAAACAATAAGTCCGGAATGGGCTAAGTATTGGCCCTGCCCCCAGACTTCGAGGTAGCAAAAACCAGCGATTTGTCCGTCTTTGAGCGCAATGATTGCTTCCTTTTTCTCCATTTTCAAAGCAATATACTCAGGCGTTCGTCGGGCGATCCCTGTGCCGCGTATCTTGGCTGAAGCATCTATTTCTTCGCTGATGCTGCGGGCGTGTTTGATATGTTTAGAACGTGCAATGCAAATCTCCATGAGGAGGTTTATTTAGTAATTAAAAAAAAAATTGAGATTGGATGAGGAAAGAATCGGACGCACCTGGATTCCAGAAATGAGCATATTACCCCAAGGGGCGGCGGCGCGGACGGCGTACCGGTGATGTGGTTGGATAATATGTTATATATGTTTGCACAGTACAAACTAACAGCTTTGTTTACTTTTTTCAAAACGCTTTTTAAATTTTTATGATTCTTGCAAGGACGTTCCAAAAGCATTGATAATTCCGTAATTTTGACTCGTGAAAAAGGAATTTGAATCGCATATCCGTAAAAATTTTCCCACACTCTATGATCAGAAAGTGTTGATAGCCAACAGTTCGGGTGTGGACAGTATGGTGCTATCCACCCTTTTACATCAGCTTAAAATCCCTTTTTCCATAGCTTATTGCCATTTTGAACTGCGAGAAGCAGCCGATGCAGAAGTTGATTTTTTAACCCATTGGGCACAGGAACACGAACGGGCTTTCTTCCACAAACGCTTTGCAACAAAAGCATACGCGGAGGCGCATCGTTGCTCCATTCAAATGGCAGCTCGGACATTGCGTTATGAATGGTTTGCTGAATTGGCAACAGCAGAAGGTTTTGATGTGATTCTCACGGCGCACCATCTTAACGATCAGTTGGAAACTTTTTTGATGCATACGTTTCGGGGGACGGGCCCCCAAGGACTGCTTGGAATTCCCGAAGTCAATGGGCGCATCTTACGTCCACTTTTACCCTTTACAAAGGTTGAAATTTTGACCTATGCTAAAGATGAAAACATCCGTTGGCAAGAGGATGCTTCCAATGCTAGCGACACCTATCAACGCAATCGCGTTCGACATCATCTACTCCCCACCATTGAAAAGATATACCCCCAATGGGCAACTGATTTTCAAACGACCTTGGATTGGACCCAACAACAGCAAGCTTTTGTCACCAACCAAATTACGGATTGGAAAGCAACCCATTGGCAGGAAAATCAACAGCAGGCACGAATCAGCCTTTCTGCACTTGACGATTCTTCACAGCAGGCTTTTTTGTATCACAGTCTTTTTTCCCCCTATGGTTTTGATGCCAAAGAGGTGCAAAAACTTTTGGTGGCTTCTTCCGGAAAAGCACTTTTTTCTCAAAGCTATCGATTGCAACGGGAACGAGATTATTTGCAGCTAGAGCCGTTGTCAACTGAGATTTCCAAAGTCTATTCATTAAGCGATTGGGCAGATCTAAAAAACCTGCCCATCACGCTTTATTATTCGCAAGAAAAGCCAAACCCAATACAAGCCAAACATGCTTATTTGGATCCGACTAAAATTCTGTTTCCCTTGCAATTTCGCCAACGCCAAGAGGGGGATTTTTTGTATCCGACAGGTATGAAAGGCAAGAAGTTATTGAGTAAATTTTACAAGGATGCGAAATACAGCCAGCAGCAGAAAGAACAGCAGTGGTTGCTGTGTAAAGAGGACGAGGTTATATGGGTGGTGGGAGTTCGATGTAACCAGAAATTTGTGGCTTCTGAAAAAACCCTTGAAGGTGTTTTACTTACCTTAGCGGAATGAAACGCGTATGATAAAAATGGATATACAGCAGAATGACAGCGAGCGAGGTTCCATCTGTCACCGATAAAAAATGAAACGCATACAGATGAAAAAGATACTTACCTCGATTCTTCTTTTAGGGATGAGTGCTGGATGGTCGCAAGACCCTGTGAAATGGCGTCATGAACTGCAGCAGATTGACAGTACTACCTTTGAAATTCAGCATCGCGCCAGCATTGAAAAAAAGTGGCATTTATACTCCCAGTTTTCAAATCCGGAAGGCGCCATTCCCACGGAATTCATCTACACCGGAGTTGACAGTACGCTTGTTCTTTTAGAAGGGGTCAAAGAATCCAAAAGCATCACGGCTTTTGACACTGTTTTTGAAATGGATTTAACCTATTTTGAAACGGAAGCGACTTTTCGCCAACGATTCCGATTTGCAGCCCCTAATGTGGATCGTGTCGAAGGGGAGATCAACTATCAGGCTTGTGACGACAAACTCTGTATTTTCCGTACTGAGACGTTTCAACTGAACCGTTCCGGGGAATTGCTGATCGAGACAAAAAACCCGAGCGAAGCCAGTCAAGCGAAAGCAGCACAACTTAAGCTGAACTTGCAGAACAAAGATTTGCTAACCTCTTCGGTGTCGGAGGAACAAAACAGTCATTGGCGTATATTTTTCTTAGGAATGCTAGGGGGGCTTTTGGCATTGCTGACACCCTGCGTATTTCCTATGATACCATTGACGGTTTCATTCTTTCTCAAACAACAACAAAATCCAAAAAAAGGATCCCAGCAAGCTCTTTTGTATGGCTTTTTTATCGTGTTGATTTATGCCGTTTTAAGCCTTCCTTTTCACTTGTTGGATAATCTCAATCCTGAATTTTTAAATACACTGGCAACCAATAGCACCCTTAACCTGATCTTTTTTGGTGTTTTTGTGGCCTTTGCGTTTTCTTTCTTTGGTTATTTTGAATTGACCCTTCCCAGCAGTTGGGGCAATCGTACTGATGGAGCCTCACAATGGTCGGGAATCGTTGGTGTTTTCTTTATGGCCTTGACATTGGCAATAGTTTCTTTTTCCTGTACAGGCCCTATTTTGGGATCGCTATTGGCGGGCTCATTAAGCAGTTTTGGTGGGGCGATACAGTTAACTTATGGTATGATGGGCTTTGGCTTGGCTTTGGCTTTTCCCTTTGCTTTTTTTGCGTTGTTCCCACGTTGGTTGCAGGCCTTGCCTCAATCGGGTGGATGGATGACCACAGTTAAAGTGGTTCTTGGCTTTTTGGAATTGGCATTGGCACTAAAATTTCTATCCAATGCGGACTTGGTAGGCCATTGGGGCTTGCTAAAACGTGAGGTGTTTATCGGAGTTTGGGCCTTACTTGCTTTGGGCATGACCCTCTATCTTTTTGGGGTATTTCGCTTTCCGCACGAATCCAGATCACCGCTTGGTTTGGGACGGAAAATGGCAGCAACGGGTGCATTACTAATATCTGTTTATTTGGTTTTTGGTTTGGTGTCAAATGAAAATCGTTTAACACTTTTGAGTGGCTTTCCACCTCCAGAATTCTATTCCCTATGGTCGCAAGACTCAGACTGCCCTTTGGGGTTAGAATGCTATAAAGATTTTGAAACAGGGCGCGCTGCCGCATTGCAAGCCAACAAACCGCTATTGCTTGACTTTACCGGATGGGCCTGCGTCAACTGCCGAAAGATGGAAGAAAATGTTTGGTCGGATGCGGAGGTATTTCCCTTGTTGAATGAAAATTATATTTTGGTTTCCCTTTATGTGGATGATCGCACGGCATTACCCGATGGGGAGGCCTTTGAAATGACCCATTCCAATGGAAGTGTCCGTTCGGTAGATACCGTTGGGGAAAAATGGGCGGCTTTTCAGGCATTGAATTTTGAATCGGCCTCACAACCCTTTTATGTCCAAATGACTGCACAGGGAGCACTTTTGAATGCCCCGATTCAATACACCGATACCCAGACGTTTAAACAATGGCTTCAACAAGGATGGAACGCTTTTCAAAAATAGTTGTAGGGCTGTTGGTCCCTCTTTTTTTGCAGGGGCAAACAAGGTCTGCAACCACGATTGCCCTAGACAGCATTACGCTTGAAGCTTTTCGGATTCAAAAACAAGCCAATCGTCTGCCTTTTGCGGTGTCTGTTCGCGATTTTTCTACAACCCAAGACCAGCGTCAGCAATTGAGCTTGGCCGATTACCTTCAAGAATTTCCCGGAGTTTTTAGTTTGAATGCACAGAATTTTGCCCAAGACTTACGGGTGGCTATCCGGGGTTTTGGTGCGCGTTCGGCTTTTGGGATTCGCGGGATTAAATTGGTCGTAGATGGCATACCAGAAACCACTCCCGATGGGCAAGGACAGGTAGACAACCTCAACCTCGGTCTGATCGATACCATCGAACTGATTCGAGGAGGAGCCGCTAGTTTGTATGGCAATGCCTCCGGTGGGGTGATTTCCATTCGTACCCTGGATCAATTGGAAAGCAATACCCTGCGTCCTTCGATGCACTTTGGCAGTTTTGGTTTTCAGAACTTTCAGTTGCAAGGGTCTTATCAGCGAAGCAATACCCTAGTGATGGGATATATGGGACACAGCCAACAAAGTGGCTATCGCAAAAACAGTGCCTATGAAAACTTGGGTTTTAACATTAAAGTAAAACACCAGCTTCAATCGAACAGCCAACTTACTTTTTTGATGAATTACGCCAATAGTCCCGAGGCACAAGACCCGGGGGGACTAACAGCAGAAGCGGTGATGACCGATCGACGTCAGGCTCGTCAACGAAATGTGGACTTTCTTGCCGGGGAAAGTGTTGGACAGTTTAAATTGGGAACGGCTTGGCAAGCCACTAAAAACCAATGGGAGTATCAAGCCTATGCTTTTTACACCACCCGAGATTTCTTAGGACGACTGCCTTTTGCCAATGGAGGAATTGTTGATTTGGGACGCCGTTATGGCGGTTTTGGTGGGAGTGTGCAATACGCATCAGCAGGCAAGGTCTATCAAAATCGACTTCGCTTGGGAGTAGATGGCGCCCAACAGACCGACCAGCGACGTCGTTTTGTCAATAACAATGGAGCCGTGGCTGCTGCGACCTTGAATCAAGAAGAACAGTTTTCCAGTTTTGGCTTTTCCCTACTTAATGATTGGCAATGGAAAGGATGGACGCTTTTAGGTGGCCTTCGTTATGACCGCAATCGATTGGCAGTGGAAGATCATTTCCTTTCCGATGGTATGGATTCGGGTGCACGAGTCCTCCCTTCTTGGAATTACAGTTTGGGACTGAATTATCAATGGGCTATGCATCATCGAGTTTTTGTGAATACGGCTAGCAGTTATGAAACGCCCGTTTTAAGTGAACTTTCGACCAATCCCAGTGGAAAAGGAGGCTTTAACAACTCACTTCAACCCCAAGAAGCCCAAACGGTGGAGCTGGGCTATGCTTGGGCACAGCGTCAACAACGCTTTTCCCTAACCGCTTTTTTTGTAGACAGCCGCAATGAATTGGTACCCTTTGAACAGGACGCTTTTCCGGGGCGCACTTTTTATCGAAATGCAGGGCGTTCGTCTCGTCAAGGACTGGAAAGCAGCTATCTCTTGCAGTGGCGCAGCCGCTGGCAGTTGCAATTAAACTATACCTATTCCGACTTTCGCTATCAAGATTACCAAACCCCCAAAGCCGATTATTCAGACATGCGTTTGCCTGGTTTGCCGCAACATTTGGCGCAGGGACAGCTCCGCTATCAAGCACCAAAGGGCTTGAGCCTTCGCTTTTCTGCCTATCACCGAGGGCAATTGTATGCCAATGATGCGAATACGGCCACGGAAGCTGCGGTCACACTTTTTCATTTGGATGCCGCCCTTCCCCTTGGTTTTTTCCCACAAGGGCAATTGTTTTTTGGAATTCAAAACCTTAGGGATGTCCGCTATTCTGACAATATCCGTTTGAATGCTTTCGGGAACCGTTTTTACGAACCCGCTCCGGGTCGTTCCGTGTTTGGTGGGGTGCGGTTCCAGCTTTAAAAAATTGACTACTTTGAAGTGCATCAATCGTATGATATGAAATTTATCCGCATAGGCCCTGGCATTCTTATCACAGCTGCCTTTATTGGGCCAGGAACTTTGACAGCCTGTAGTTTGGCTGGAGCCCATTTTGGATTGTCCTTATTGTGGGCTTTGCTGTTTTCTCTTTTGCTAACGGGATTCTTACAACTGTTGGTCGCGCGCTTGAGCTGGGAAACAGGGCAAGGCTTGGTGGAACTTGTTCATACCCATACGCCCAAGGCGGGGCTTCGTGTGTTGCTGTTGGGCTGGATTGTTGTAGCGATATTTTTGGGTAACGCAGCTTACGAAGCGGGGAATGTGTCGGGCGCTTTGTTGGGGCTGGATGTTTTTTTTCCCATCGAAACCGTGGGTTCTTCCTCCTACAAGCTTTTTTCCATGGCGGGCTTGGGTTTGGTTTTGGGCGGTCTTTTGTGGAAGGGCAATCCCCGTTGGATCAAAAACCTTTTGATGGCCGTAGTGATGATGATGAGCCTTTCGTTTTTAATTACCGCATTTTTGGTAGGTCCTTCTTTAGCAGGTCTTTTTTCGGGTTTATTGATCCCTACGTGGCCGCCTGATTCACTTTTGACGGTTATGGCATTGGTGGGTACCACCTTGGTGCCTTACAATTTATTTTTACATGCCGCTTTGGTTAAAAAGAAAACGGTCTATGCTTCAACTAAGGATCTAACCCAAGACACGCTGATGGCAATAGTGTTGGGGGGTGTGATTTCGGTTTGCATTGTTATTGCCGCTGCTGCCGTAGAAGCACACGATCTTAGGACTGCTGCGGACTTGGGTCAAGCCTTAGCCCCATTATACGGGGAAGCCGCTCCTTATTTGATTGGTTTTGGGCTTTTTGCTGCGGGCTTAAGCTCGGCACTGACAGCTCCTTTGGCTGCCGCCTTTGTGGTACAAGAAACCTTAGGTTGGCCGCCCGAATCTCGTAAAACCAAGGGCGTAGCATTGGCAGTATTGTTTTTTGGACTGGCTTCGCTAAGTCTTGAACTCACCCCAACCCGTTTGATCCAATTGGCACAGATCGCCAATGCCTTGTTACTGCCTTTTATGGCTTTGTTTTTAGGCTACTTGGTTCGGAAAACTCATGGCCACTTATGGCAGCAATGGTGTCTAGGAATATTGTTTATCGCGTTTGTGGGGCTGGGTGTAAAAACGCTGGGGGGCTTGTTTTAATTTTCTGTTTCCTTTGCGTTCTATGTAGATACTGTATCCCACCACTCCCAGCGCAGGGAGGCTCCATTTCTATTGAGGAGGGATGCCACTGCTAACCCAACGAGCGGTTTGCATACCCAGAACCAAGGCTCTTGCCCCTTGAAGCCAGCGAGCAGTTCGTAGCTTGCGCCAAGGCGTGACTACTTATCTGGGTTTCCTGGTGCTGCCATAGCTGAGCGGGACGAAGCGGTTGATCTGCTTCGTAATAATGGGTGTAAAACCAGTGTTTTTCACTTTGTAAGTGGCTTTGAGCGTTAAGACCACTCAAGGCAAATAACAGGATTAGCCAGTATTTCATAGACGTAGGATTTGGGTTGTTACAAGATAAAAAAAACAGGAAAGCCTCCCAATGGGTTAGAGGAGGTGGTTTTCTTCTCCACTCCGTATTTTTTTCTTTAAAAATCTACTACCTTGATACTTCTATGGATCGGAATATAGACTTAGGGGAAGGCGGTACTTGGGATCGGGAATTGTTGGACTATGCAACCTCTTGTAACATTGCCTGTGGAGGTCATACCGGTAGCAAAGCAACGCTGCGACAGCTACTACAATGGGCACAAGAATTGGGAGTAAAAACAGGCGCCCATCCATCCTATCCCGATCGGATACATTTTGGGCGAGAACCAATGTTACTTCCTCCCAGCGAACTAAAAACAGCACTACGGGATCAACTCCAATTGTTTCAATCTTGCGTGACCCCGTTGGGTGGCGTTTGGCACCATATCAAACCCCATGGGGCATTGTATAATGACCTGGCACACAACCCAGTCTTGGGTGCGCAGTTTATCGCCGTTTTGAAGCAAATACAGTTTGAGGGGATTGTCTATGCCTTGGCGGGCAGTCCGTGGGTGGCACAGTTGCGTGTCGCGGGCTACACCGTGTGGGAAGAAGGATTTGTGGATCGCCGCTATACGGATACGGGGCAGTTGTGTGCGCGATCTGAAAAAGGGGCCGTGCTCCACGATTCACAAGCGATCTGTCAACAATATCAGGACTTAGTCGCAGGTTTTGTTCGTACTGTCAGTGGAAAAAAATGGCCTTTGAACTGTCAAACCCTTTGTTTGCATGGTGACACTCCAGATGCTGTGGAACATGCCAAAACCCTTACACAATTCACCAAGGTATGACCTACACGCTTCATTTTCCACAAACCGATCAATGTTTTGTCAGTCTCAGTCCGATGGTGACCTCGCAAGTGGAAATCCTACAACAGCAGCATTGGATTGGTCTTTTGGGAAAAAAATTAAAAGCCGTTTTGAAAGAAATTGTTGCCGAACCGCGTGGTTTCCTGTTGTTTTTTAAAACTGCTTATGACCCACAGAAAATAAAAACGGCAATTCAAAATACTTGGGAGCAAACCCAAGCAAAAAAACACTTTATTTACAAACAATGGGAGATCCCAATTGACTGTCACCATAGCGATTGTAATGATTTATTGGATTTTTTTAAAGGAGATACGGATCAAGTAAAAGCCTATTGGGAAGCGTTTTTGGCACAGTCCCTCTATGTTCAGTTTTATGGTTTTCTTCCGGGTTTTGTCTATCTGAATGGAGTGCCAAAAGCCCTGCAATTGCCCCGAAGAAAAGAACCACGTTTAACCGTCCCGGCCGGATCGGTGGCGGTGGGAGATCGTTATGTTGGCATTTACCCCCAAGTGAGTCCGGGCGGCTGGCAGCTTTTGGGGCAAAGTCCCATAGCTCTATTTGATCGCAATCGAAGCCTAGCCTTCTTCTTAGAACCCGGTGACTGTATTCAGTGGGTTGCTATTGACTCAAATACTTTTGAATCCCTAAAAAACACAACGAATTTAATTCCAAACCATGCCGATAAAGAAGTCGTTTTGTCAAGTTCTTGAACCGGGTTTTTATACCAGCATCCAAGACGAAGGTCGCATTGGATGGCGCGCTAAGGGAGTACCCTTATCGGGTCCAATGGATGCTGAGAGTTTTGCACGAGCCAATCGAGTGGTGGGCAATGACACACCGATGGCCGCTTTGGAAATTACGCTTTCGGGCCCCACATTGTTGTTTAACGATCCCGTTTGGGTGGCCGTTAGCGGAGCAGAGGTAGCACTGACACACAACCAAAAAGCGCAAGCCCTCGATCGTCCTTTTTTATGTGATTTGGGTGACGTGCTTCGAGTGGGGAAAATGACGCAAGGGGCACGGGTTTATATGGCTTTTTTAGGCGGCTTACAGACCCCTCAGTATTTGGGGAGTGCGTCACAGTTTTACCCCATTAGTCCAGCAGCTCGGGTGCAAAAAGGGGAGAAGTTGCCCTTTGTTTCGAGTTTGTTGTTTCCCAAAATAGCAGCATCTACAGGAGAAACCAATAGCCAATCCTTGGGGGGGCGCGACCGTCTCAAAGTACGCCCTGGCATTGATTGGGAGGACTGTCCCAAACATATTCAAAAGGAATTGAAAAATGGCAGTTTTGCGGTGGGGAGTAACAATCGGATGGGATATCGCTTAGAAGGGGCAATCAGCCCTCTGGACTTTGAACCCTTAAGTGGAATTATTCCTCCCGGAACGATTCAATTGTCTTTCGCCGGAAGTTTGCTGGTGGCCATGGCCGATGGTCAAGTAACGGGAGGTTATTTGCGCGTCTTGTCTTTGGATTCCCAAGAGATGAATTTTTTAGCACAGCAAACCACGGGTAAAAAACTCCGATTGGATTTTGAGGATTAGGAATTACTTTTCAAAATAAACATCTTCGAGTGGCAGTCGAAATTGATCGCCATAGATGCCGTTTTCAGCACGAATGCCACAGCCAATAACCATATTGATTTCAGCCGTATCCGGGAGGCCTAGTATTTCTTTGATGCGCAGGGAGTCATAACCTTCCATCGGGCAGGTGTCGTAACCTACTTCGGCCATGCTGATCATAAAATTCTGTGCCGCCAAAGCAGTACTCCGTTGCCCGATGATTCGTAGATCACAGGCACTCACCTCACGATAAACGGCTTTGGTTTTTCCCTGTTGCCGAATGTTGCGTTGGAGTCTGAATTTTTCCCACCAAGATTTTTTCTGATAGATCTCGGGCATTTCATCGTCCAGATAAGCGATGGCTTTGGCTTCTTTTTCAGGGTTGCGCTCTTTGGCTTTTTCAAACCCGGCGATGAGGTCTTCTTTGAGCGCTTGGATCCGTTGTTTCCAAAGATCCATCCGTACCACAGGAATAATCAATTGTTGAGCTGTCCGGGCAGCGGGTTGATTGAAGCAGGCCGCCTTGATGTTTTTATTGGCTTCTTCACTGGTGATATGGTAGAATTCCCATAGCTGCATATTGCTGCTGTTGGGGGCTAGTGTGGCATTTGCAATACAGGCTTTGACCAAAGCGCTGTCAATCGGTACATCGCTTTGCACTCGAACAGATCGACGGTAGCGAATGGCTTCTGTAGCACTTAACTTTTTCATCCTCATATTTTTGTCAAATATCGCCAACTCTGTGAAATAGTTTCTAGATTTGTGCCTTAAATGCGATGGTAGGCGATTTTGTTCACTTTTTCACAGCGATTGAATGTGTGAAAATTTAAACTACAAACGATTGTTTTACAGTGCTTTAAACTCATTCTTTCGCTGTTGAATATAATACAGAAAAGAGAAGGGTTTGGCCCATTCTTGGCACCGCTTTTAATTTCGTAAATAACTATGAGTAAACTCAGCAAATACAGCCACCGGGTAACGCAAGACCCGACCCAACCGGCCGCACAAGCAATGTTGCATGCCATTGGTCTGACCGACGATGATTTTCAAAAGCCTTTGATTGGAATTGCCAGTACAGGTTATGAGGGCAACCCTTGTAATATGCACCTGAACGATTTGTCCACTCAAATCAAAAAGGGCATTCCAGAAAAGGAGATGGTTGGTCTGATTTTTAATACGATAGGGGTTAGCGATGGAATTTCCATGGGAACCCCCGGGATGCGTTTTTCCTTACCTTCTCGTGATGTCATTGCCGATTCTGTGGAAACCGTAGTACAGGCCATGTCTTACGATGGAGTAGTGACGGTAGTAGGCTGTGATAAAAATATGCCAGGTGCTTTGATGGCCATGCTGCGATTGAATCGCCCCTCCATTTTGGTTTACGGAGGTACGATAGACTCCGGCTGCCACAACGGGAAAGAACTGGATGTGGTTTCTGCCTTTGAAGCTTGGGGAGAGAAAGTCGCTGGTACTATTGATGAAAAAGAATACAAAAGCGTTATCAAAAGCGCTTGTCCGGGTGCTGGTGCCTGTGGAGGTATGTATACTGCCAATACTATGGCCTCTGCCATTGAAGCCCTAGGGATGGCTTTACCGTATAACGCTTCCAATCCGGCGATCAGCCGAGAGAAAAACGAAGAATGCCATCAGGTAGGAAAGCATTTGCTTTCGTTGCTGGAAAAAGATTTAAAACCCCGAGATATTGTCACCCGTAAATCCTTGGAGAATGCCCTGCGTCTGATTACTGTTTTAGGGGGATCTACCAATGCAGTCCTTCACTTTTTGGCTATTGCCAAAGCCGCTGAGATTGATTTGACCATTGACGATTTTCAAAAAATTAGCGATACGACTCCTTTCCTAGCGGACTTAAAACCCAGTGGAAAATTCTTAATGAAGGACTTGCATCTAGTAGGAGGAATCCCTGCGGTACTGAAGTTTATGTTGGAAAACAATATGCTTCACGGAGATTGCTTAACCGTTACTGGAAAAACACTGGCTGAAAATCTAGCGGATGTTCCCGGACTGTCAGAAGGTCAAACGATCATTCGCCCCCTAGCTGAACCCATCAAACCCACAGGGCATATTCGTATCCTAAAAGGGAATTTAGCCCCTGGCGGTTCGGTAGCTAAGATCACAGGAAAAGAAGGGCTGCTTTTCAAAGGGCCAGCCCGTGTGTATGATGGTGAATTTGCAGCCAACGAAGGAATCAAAAACGGCGAAGTTCAATCGGGAGAAGTAGTGGTGATTCGCTATGAAGGCCCCAAAGGAGGACCTGGAATGCCCGAAATGCTCAAGCCCACTGCGGCGATTATGGGCGCTGGCTTAGGAAAGTCTGTAGCGTTGATTACCGACGGACGCTTTTCCGGAGGAACCCACGGTTTTGTGGTAGGACATATTGTTCCCGAAGCTCAAGAGGGAGGGCCTTTAGGTTTGATCGAAACAGGAGACTTGATCACCATCGATGCAGAAGCCAATACCCTGAGTGTGGATTTACCCGCAGCCACTTTGGACGAACGCAAACAACAATGGCAACAACCCCCTTATAAATTCAGTAAGGGCGTTTTATATAAATACATCAAAAACGTAGCCACCGCCTCCGAGGGCTGTGTTACGGATCAATAAATTATGGCCACAACAAAGGAAAAAGCAATGCAAATTACGGGCGCAGAAGCCGTTATCCGCTGTCTTTTGGCAGAAGGAGTTGACCTGATTTACGGTTACCCAGGCGGCGCCATCATGCCCATTTACGACGAGTTGTATAAATTTCAAGATCAGCTCGATCATGTCCTGACACGCCACGAACAAGGAGCCACACACATGGCGCAAGGCTATGCACGTACCTCTGGCCGCGTTGGCGTTGCGATGGCCACTTCGGGGCCTGGAGCCACCAACTTGGTGACCGGTATTGCCGATGCGCAAATTGATTCCACCCCCATGGTTTGCATAACAGGCCAAGTCGCTTCCCACCTTTTGGGGTCCGATGCTTTTCAAGAAACCGATATCATTGGAATTTCCACTCCAGTGACCAAATGGAATTACCAAATCACCAAAGCCAGTGAAATCCCGGAGATCATGGCCAAGGCTTTTTACATTGCACGATCAGGACGACCTGGCCCGGTATTGATTGATATTACCAAAGACGCACAGTTCGAAAATCTTGATTTTGCCTACAAAAAATGCGAAGGGGTTCGTTCTTACAAGCCTGTTCCCAGCTTACAAATTTCACAGGTAGAAGCAGCCGTAGCGGCCATCAACCAAGCCAAGCAGCCAATGATTGTGTGGGGACAGGGCGTTATTTTGGGAGCGGCAGAGGAAGCATTTAAACATTTTGTAGAACACAGCGGTATTCCTGCCGTATGGACAATTTTAGGTTTGTCTGCACTACCAACCAAACACCCGTTGAATATGGGAATGGTAGGAATGCATGGAAACTATGGCCCCAATTTGTTGACCAACGAATGCGATGTACTCATCGCTATTGGGATGCGTTTTGACGATCGTGTAACGGGTAATTTAGCTACCTATGCCAAACAGGCAAAGGTTGTGCATTTAGAAATTGATCCTGCAGAGATAAGTAAAAATGTCCATGCCGATTACCCGATACTAGCTGATTGTAAAGAGAGTTTACTAGCATTGACCGAAAGGGTACAACCCAAGGAGTTGACCGAATGGAAAGCGCGCTTTACTGAGTACATGGAAACGGAATACGAAACCGTTATCAAAGGAGATACCCAGCCGACCAAAGACGGTTTAACAATGGGCGAAGCCATTGTAGCCATCAACAAGCACACCAAGGGAGACGCTGTGATTGTGACCGACGTGGGGCAGCATCAGATGATCGCCTGTCGTTATGCCGAATTCATCCGTTCCAAAAGTAACGTTACTTCGGGTGGATTAGGAACCATGGGATTTGCCTTGCCAGCAGCCATTGGTGCGAAGATGGGTGCCGAAGAGCGACATGTAGTGGCGGTGATTGGAGATGGAGGCTACCAAATGACCATTCAAGAATTGGGAACGATTTTCCAAACGGGTGTGGCAGTTAAGATTGTGGTACTGAACAATGATTATTTGGGTATGGTTCGTCAATGGCAGCAATTGTTTTTCGACAAACGCTACGCCTCCACGGAGATGACCAATCCTGATTTTGTCACCATCGCCAAAGGCTACCATATCGAAGCGCAGCGCGTAACGGAACGCGGTCAATTGGATGCAGCGGTCAAAGCAATGATCACTTCCGATAAACCCTATTTCCTTGAGGTCTGTGTAGAAAAAGAAGACAATGTATTTCCGATGATTCCCACAGGAGCATCGGTTTCTGATATCCGATTGAAATAATGACAGAGAATAACCGCTATACCATTTCGATTTATTCCGAAAATAATATTGGCTTGCTCAATCGAGTGTCTGCCATTTTCCTAAAGAGACATATCAATATTGATAGCTTTTCCACCTCCCAATCAGAGATTCAAGACGTTTTTCGTTTTGTCATTGTGGTTGAAGTAACCGAGGACAAAGTGAAAAAATTGGTGCAACAAATCGAAAAGCAAATCGATGTAATCAAGGCGTATTATCACACAGATGAAGAAACGATTTATCAAGAATCGGCCTTATACAAGGTAAAATCGAGCTATCTTTTTGAGGAACGCCAAATTCAAAATATCATCAAAGACAGTCATGCCAATATAGTGACCGTGTCTCCGGAGTTTTTTGTGATCGAAAAAACAGGTTTTCGAAGTGAAACCGAAAAGTTGCGAAAAGAACTTGCACCTTTTGGGTTGCTTCAATTCGTTCGTTCGGGGCGAATCTCCGTAACGAAATCCAAAATGGGAATTTCCGAACTCTTAGAAACTTTTAAAAAAAACAACTAACAATAATACGACCAACACATGGCTAATTACTTTAACCAACTAACTTTAAGTGAAAAACTGAACCAACTCGCACAATGCCGTTTTATGGAAACGGAAGAATTTAGCGATGGCGCGGCAGCCCTCAAAGGGAAGAAAATTGTAATCGTAGGTTGTGGCGCTCAGGGGCTCAACCAAGGATTGAATATGCGCGACTCTGGTTTGGATATTTCATATACCCTTCGTCAAGGTGCCATTGACAACAAAAGAGCATCTTACCAAAATGCAGTTGATAACAATTTCGCCGTTGGGAACTACGAAGAGATGATCCCTACTGCCGATGTGGTGATCAACCTTACGCCAGACAAAAATCACACGCCAGTGGTAGCAGCTGTTATGCCTTTGATGAAAAAAGGAGCAACGCTTTCGTATTCGCACGGTTTTAATATCGTAGAAGAAGGAACGCGAGTTCGTGAGGACTTAACGGTAATCATGGTGGCACCCAAATGCCCTGGTTCGGAAGTGCGTGAAGAATACAAGCGTGGTTTTGGTGTACCGACATTGATTGCGGTTCACCCCGAAAACGACCCACAAGGGCACGGACTGGAGCAAGCCAAAGCCTATGCTGTTGCTACAGGAGGACACCGTGCCGGAGTATTAGAATCTTCTTTTGTCGCAGAAGTAAAATCAGATTTGATGGGGGAGCAAACCATTCTTTGTGGGGTGCTTCAAACAGGGTCTATTCTGTGTTTTGACAAAATGGTTGAAAAAGGAATCGATGCGGGCTATGCCTCTAAATTGATTCAATACGGTTGGGAAACTATTACGGAGGCACTCAAGCATGGTGGGATTACCAATATGATGGATCGTCTTCCCAATCCAGCCAAAGTAAAAGCCTTTGAATTGTCCGAGCAGTTGAAGAGCATTTTGGCTCCCCTGTTCCACAAACATATGGATGATATTATGTCAGGACATTTTTCTAAAACGATGATGGAAGATTGGGCCAATGATGATGTGAATCTTTTGACATGGAGAGCCGCAACAGGTGAAACAGCTTTTGAAAAAACAGCCAATACCGATCAAGAAATTTCTGAACAGGAATTTTTCGATCATGGTGTATTGATGGTGGCTTTTGTTCGTGCTGGAGTAGAATTGGCTTTTGATACCATGGTCGCATCTGGAATCAAAGAAGAATCGGCCTACTATGAGTCGCTGCACGAAACACCGTTGATTGCCAATACAATCGCTCGTAAGAAATTGTTTGAGATGAATCGCGTGATTTCAGACACAGCAGAATACGGCTGTTATTTATTTGACCATGCCGCCAAGCAGATGTTGGTTGACTTTATGAAAAGTATTGACATCGACGTTATTGGAACAGCCTATGCAGCAGATCAAGGCAATGGTGTGGACAACCAAAAGTTGATTCAAATCAATGACATTATCCGCTACCATCCGGTAGAATTGATCGGCTACGAATTGCGAGCTTCCATGACAGCCATGAAAAAAATCGTGTAAATGCGTTTGCCAAGTGTTGATGGTGCGCTAGAAGCAAGAACCCGATTGTCATCTGTGGTTCTGGAAACGCCTTTTCAATTACTGGAACGCTGGTCACAACGCCTTAAGGCAGCTATCTATATCAAAAGGGAGGACTTGCAACAGGTCCGTTCCTTTAAGATCCGAGGGGCTTACAACAAAATTGTTAAACTTACCGACGCAGAGCGCAAGCAAGGAATTGTTTGTGCTAGTGCCGGAAACCATGCGCAGGGCTTTGCTTTTTCCTGTCGTGATCTTAAGATCAAAGGAACGGTCTTTATGCCCTTGCCAACTCCACAGCAGAAAATCGAACAGGTTCGAATGTTTGGAGGGGATTTTGTAGAAGTGCGTTTGGTGGGGGACACCTATGACGATTCGCAGAAAGCTGCTCGGAAATTCCAAAAAGAAAGGCAATCTCATTTTATTCATCCTTTCGATGATCTGGATGTGATCGAGGGGCAAGCCACGCTCGCGTTGGAGATTTTAGACCAAGCCCAACAAGCTTTGGACTATCTCTTTGTTCCCGTTGGAGGGGGGGGATTGGTTTCAGGAGTGCTGACAATCTTTAAAGAACGCTCTCCAAATACTAAAATCATCGGAGTAGAACCGACCGGAGCTCCCTCTATGTCCAAGTCTCTTGAAAACAATAAAATTACTCCTTTAAAAAGGATTGACAAGTTTGTCGATGGGGCAGCAGTTAAAAAAGTAGGGCAGTTGAGTTTTGAAGTTTGCCGAACACACTTAGACGACTGTGTGGTTGTGGAAGAAGGCCGTGTATGTCAAGAGATTTTGGATCTGTATAATAAGGAAGGAATTGTTGCTGAACCTGCAGGTGCCCTTGCTTTGTCGGCATTGGATCAATATGCTAAAGCGGTTGAAGGCAAACAGGTAGGAGTACTGATTTGCGGCGGTAATAACGATATAATCCGAACGCCTGAGATCAAAGAACGCGCTTTGTTATTTGCGCAGCTAAAGCATTATTTTATTATTCGTTTTCCCCAACGAGCTGGGGCACTCAAAGAATTTGTGAACACCATTTTGGGACCTCAAGATGATATTACATTTTTCGAATATTCCAAAAAAACCAACCGAGTCAACGCACCGGCGGTGGTCGGCATCCGATTGAAGTCTGCTAGCGATTTTGAACCTTTGGTGGCTCGAATGAAAGAAGCAGACTTTTATGGGGAATACCTAAATGATAAACCCGACTTGTATCAGTTTTTGGTTTAGCATCTAAAAGACCAAGGGAATCACAAAACGATACAGTACAATCAAAAGAAAAATTGCGAGCAGATTGATAAGAATTCCAGCGCGGGCCATTTGGGAAACTTTGACGTAACCACTCGCAAATACAATAGCATTGGGAGGGGTTGCCATCGGCAACATAAAAGCACAACTGCTGGCCATGGTTACAGGAATCAATAAATACAAAATGGGAATCTCAAGCCCTAGTGCAATCCCTGCCATCACCGGAGCCAAAACAGCTACCAAAGCTACGTTGCTCATCAGTTCCGTCATAAATAACATGAGGGTAATGAGTAGGGCAATGGTCAACAGAACGTTGAAATCAGCATTGGAAATGACTTCGGTAATGGAGGCAACAATCCCGGTTTGAGCCATTCCTTTGGCTAAGGCCAAGCCCCCACCAAAGAGAATCAAAATACCCCATGCAAGTCGTTGGGTGTCTTTCCATTCCAGAACAAATTGTTGGCGGCGAAAATCACTTGGAATGGCAAAAAGTGCAATGGCTCCCCCCACACTTATAATGGTGTCCGTTAGTTCCAAGGTAGGTATTAGTGAATTGATAAGGGTTCGAAATACCCAGAAAAAAACCATCAAGGAGAATACTACGAGTACCTGTTTTTCATTGGACTTTAAGGGGCCAAGTGAGGCCAGCTGTTGCTCAATGACATCTTGAGTGGTTTTAAAAACAATTCCTTGATTGGGAAAAAGTACTTTGATAAACAACAAATAAATCAGCCCGATCAGTGTGATGGAAAAAGGTAACCCAATGACCATCCATTTGAGAAATGAGATTTGAATGTTGTATTCGTTTTCAAGCAAGCCGATCAAAACCGAATTAGGAGGGGTGCCAATGACCGTAGCAATACCGCCAGCATTTGCAGAAAAAGCAATTCCAAGCATGACACTCAGGGAAAAACGTTGCTCTGATGGGGTAAATTCCTGATCGCTTTGCACCAGTAGCTGAATAACAGACAGGGCAATGGGAAGCATCACCACCGTGCTGGCGGTATTGGAAATCCACATGCTCATAAAACCGGTCGCTAGCATAAAACCAAGAATCACTCGATTGGGGGTTGTTCCTGTTTTATGGATAATGGTGAGGGCAATTCTTCGATGAAGATTTACTTTTTCCAAGGCCAAGGCCAAGACAAAACCCCCGAAAAAAAGAAAAACTATCGAACTGCCATAGTTGGCACCCACGGCATTGACCGACATAATCCCAGAAAGCGGAAATACGACTAAGGGCAACAAGGCGGTGACAGAAATAGAAACGGCCTCTGTGATCCACCAGCAAATCATCCAAGTGGCTAAGGCTAGAACTATGATTGCCTCGTTTGATAGGGAAAATAAAGCCATCTGTTGTACCAGTAAAAAAAGTATGGGGCCTAATATGAGTCCTACTTTTTTGGTCATAAGTAGTGGTGTTTAATTTTGAAAAAGATACGAAATTCATCTAAAATGGGTCAAACAAGCGTACTCTCACCGACATTCAATGATTTCATACAGTTCCTAAATAATGTTTAGTTATTTTGTGTAATTTTAAAACAAAAAAAATGAGCAGTACGGCAGTCGTTTCAATCGATCAAACCGAAGGTTTTAAAAACAAAGTTCACTGTACCGAATACTTGGTGAATGGAGAATTGAAAACTTGGAAAGGAAATACTTCGGAGGTATATTCTAATATCTACACGGAAAACACTAAAGGTGAAGCAGGTCCTACTCTTTTGGGGTCTATTCCCGATATGGAAACCGAAGCGGCTTTGGAGGCTTTGAACGCGGCGGAAAAGGCATTTAATCGAGGGCAAGGTGCGTGGCCCACAATGAAAGTAAAAGACCGCTTAAAGTGTTTGAGCACTTTTGCCGATAAAATGAAAGAACACCGCGAGGAAGTGGTGGAACTTCTCATGTGGGAGATTGCTAAAAACAAAGCCGATTCCTACAAAGAATTTGATCGCACGGTGGATTATATCTATGACACCATAGAAGCCTATAAAAAGCTAGACCGCAAAAGTGCCAAATTTGATAAGCAATCCGGTATTCATGCCCATATCCGACGTGGTCCGTTGGGAGTGGTGCTGTGTTTAGGCCCATACAATTATCCCTTGAATGAAACATTTTGTTTGTTGATTCCCGCTATAATCATGGGAAACACAGGGATTTTCAAGCCTGCCAAACATGGGGTTTTATTGATTACCCCTTTACTGAAAGCCTTTCATGAAAGTTTCCCTCCTGGGGTGGTCAATATTGTTTTTGGGCGAGGTCGTAAAATTGCATCTCCTATTATGGAGACGGGTCAAATAGATGTATTGGCCCTGATTGGTCATTCGTCTTCCGCAGTGGCATTACAAGACTTACACCCGAATAAAAACCGTTTACGATTGGTGCTGGGGTTGGAAGCTAAAAATCCAGGAATCATACTTCCCGATGCGGATTTGGATTTGACCATCAAAGAATGTATTTCTGGAACACTTTCTTACAATGGACAACGTTGTACAGCTTTGAAAATGCTATTCGTTCACGAATCCATCGTTGATGAGTTCAATCGACGTTTTGCTAAAGCTGTGGATGCCCTGTCTTATGGTATGCCCTGGGATGATGGAGCCTTTTTGACACCACTACCCGAACCCAACAAACCGGCTTATATACAAGATTTGATTAAGGACGCTCAAGCCAAAGGCGCAAAAATTTTAAACAAAAAAGGGGGGCAGCTTTCTCATAATTATTCTTTTCCAGCGGTTTTATACCCAGTTAACAATGAGATGGATGTGTATCACGAAGAGCAATTTGGCCCTGTGATTCCTATTCTTTCCTATAAGGACATCAATGAGCCTTTGGATGTGATGGCCGCTTCTGAATACGGACAACAAGTGAGTTTGTTTGGTCGCGACATTCGTAAAATCGGTCCTTTGGTCGATGTGTTGGCAAATTTGGTTTGTCGTGTTAATCTCAACTCTGCCTGTCAGCGTGGCCCTGATGTCTATCCTTTTACGGGGCGAAAAAATTCGGCAGTGAGTACGCTCAGTGTTTTTGATGCGTTGCGTTCGTTTTCTATCCGGACTTTTGTGGCTGCAAAAGACAATGCGTATAACAATGAAATCCTTGATGCCTTAATGGATTCTAAGGATTCCAATTTTGTCAATACGGAGTATTTACTCTAAAGCAATCGTTTGAGAATAGGAAAGTATTTAAAAGGTGCGTAACGCACGGGTGGGTCAATGTTTTTTGCATTTTCAAAGACTCCTTTTTCGTGAGTAAAAGCCAAAAAACTTTTGTAGCCATGATAATTGCCAGTGCCACTATAACCGACCCCACCAAAGGGTAAATTTTGACAGCCTAAATGTAACAAGGTGTCATTGATACAAGCACCCCCCGAGAGGCTGGTTTGGATGATTTTTCTTCCTTTGCTTATACTGCCAAAATAGTAATAGGCCAAAGGGGTTTTGTGGCTTTTGATTCGAGCTAAAGCCTCTTCTATAGTTTTAAAACTTAAAACAGGGAGGATAGGACCAAATATTTCTTCCTGAATGCAAGTGGCGTGTTCGGGTACGTCGTCCAATAAGGTGGGGGCAATGTACAAGTCTTTCTTATTAGACTGTCCACCCATGCGCACGCTGCCTTCTCTGAGCATTGGAGCCAATCGATCAAACATTCGGTCATTGATAATGCGTCCGTAAAAGGGGCTTTTCTCAATGGAGTCACCAAGCATTTTTGTTAGATGGTGCTGCATTTTTCCGATGAGCTTTTCTTTTACGTTTTCATGAACGAGTAAATAATCGGGCGCAACGCAGGTTTGGCCAGCATTGGTAATCTTACCCCATAAAATGCGTTTGGCTGCAGTGTCCAAATTGGCACTTTCATCAACAATGCAAGGCGATTTTCCACCCAACTCTAAAATCACAGGGGTTAGATGTTCGGCTGCAGCTTTCATGATTATTTTTCCAACACGGCTGCTCCCCGTAAAGAAAATCAGGTCAAATTGTTTTTGGAGTAACATTTCGTTGATCGATATATCCCCTTGGACGAGTGCTATGTAATTGGGTTCAAAAGTTGCATCAATCATCTTTTGCATTACCCGTGATACATGAGGACTGTCGGGCGTAGGTTTGAGGATCGCTGTACATCCCGATGAAATAGCACCGATCAAGGGATTGATTAAGAGCTGAAAGGGGTAATTCCAAGGAGAAATAATTAAGCTGGTTCCGAAGGGGTGATGATAAACAGATGCCTTGCCCGGAAAGAGATAGTAGGGACTGGCTACTCGCTTGGGTTTGCTCCAGTGCGCTATGTTTTTTAGATGAAAATCAATTTCAGAAAGAACCACATTGATTTCGGTGATATAAAATTCTTCTTTGGATTTGCGCAGATCCTTCCAAACAGCTTCTTCCAATTCGTTTTGATAATCCTGTATTGCTTTGCGAAGTTTTCGAAGTTGTTGTTTTCGAAAGTCGATAGACAAGGATTGTTGGGAGGCAAAAAAAGCCTTTTGTCCTTTATATAACTGATCAATGTCAGCTTGGGTGATACGTTCCATTTGAGTTTTTAAAGCGTTACGGATTTGTAACTTACGAAAAATATAAAGAGCATTGGTAAAGAGGATTTAATTCCACTGCTAGAGTATTTTTTCTTTGCAAAATTGAGCCATGTCTTGTCCCCATAGTTGATAGGTAGCGCGAGAAGGGTGCACGCCATCACTAAAAAGCGTTTCGGGAGAAACGTTTATTTGGTAGCGTTTGTTCCAAGTGGAAAAATGAATAATCTCATCGTTAAAATAGACATTATGAAAGCTTGAAAGATAGCGCCGCCATTTGTTGCGATAGAGATCAACTAAGCCTCCGATCACTTTTTGAATAAGCGGTGTAAAGGCTGGAAAGTACCGGATTGGGGGCATATTGGTAAAAACAATGGGTGTTTGAGGGGCAAATTTTTCGCGAAGTGCATGAACTAATGCGGTAGAATCCCGCGCCCATTGTCGAGGGCTTCGCAGCGCAAAGGCGTCGTTTCCACCCAACGCAATCACAATGATATCGGGCTGTTCAGTTTTTATTTTCGGAAGCAATTGTTTGCATACACCTTCTGCTTTGATTCCGCTTTTAGCCACAACTTCCCAAACAATAGACTGTTGGGTTTGCTGTTGTAGTGCTTCGCAAAAGTTTCCTATAAAACCCTCATTCTGATGAGCCACTCCCAAACCTGCCATAGTACTCTCACCCAGTCCTAGGACGACTCGTTGTTTTTGAGATCCTTTTTTAGTGCACCCCTCATTTCCTTTGGCTTCTGGTAGCCTTGGTACTTTTTGAATGATTTGTTTCCCTTGCCAATAGAGTAAGGGAAGTAGCGGAACCAACAACGGCCCTAGGGTGTAATAAAGAAGGTCCTCCTTATGAAACAAACGCAGATTACTTTCGTATTTTTTGCGCTAAGTAATCCCCAACTTGACTTGTTTTGTATGCTTTTCCACCAGCTTCTATCAAGTCTTCAGTGACGAATCCTTCGGCAAGGGATTCATTGACCACCTTGCGAATGGTTGCTCCCTCTTCGTGAAGACCAAAGGCTGTTTCAAACATCATTGCTGCAGACAATATAGTTGCCAACGGATTGGCAATGTCTTTTCCAGCAGCTTGTGGGAAGGAACCATGGATGGGTTCGAACAAGGCTGTTTTTTCACCCAAAGAAGCGGAAGGCATCAGCCCCATAGAACCAGAAATTACAGAGGCTTCATCCGTTAGGATATCCCCAAATAAATTTTCGGTAATCAATACATCGTAGCTATTGGGCCATTGAACCAATCGCATGGCCACAGCGTCCACAAATTCATAGGAAACTTCTACGTCTGTATATTCTTTTTCCAAGGCTTGAACGGTTTCGCGCCACAAACGGGAACTTTCCAAAACATTGGCTTTGTCAACACAGCATAATTTCCCAGAACGACTGCGAGCCATTTCAAATCCTTTTCTTGCCAGACGCTCAATTTCAGCACGTGTGTAAGTACAGGTGTCAAAAGCGGTGTTTCCATTGTCTTTGCGACCGCGTTCTCCAAAATAAATTCCTCCGGTCAACTCTCTTAAAAAAACCAAATCTGTTCCTTCAATGCGTTCTCTTTTTAGAGGTGATTTATCAATGAGTGAAGGGAAAGTGAAAGTTGGACGGACGTTGGCAAAAAGGCCTAGTTTTTGACGCATAAGCAGCAGTCCTTGTTCGGGGCGTACTTTGGCAGAGGGATCGTTGTCAAATCGCGGATCACCAATGGCTCCAAAAAGAACAGCTTCGGCAGCCAAACAGATTTCATGGGTTTCATCGGGGTAGGGGACTCCTACTTTATCAATGGCTATGGCCCCCGTGAGAGCAGGCATCCATTGTAGTGAATGGTTAAATTTTTCACCGATGGCGTCACATACTTTTACGGCTTGATCAATGACTTCTGGGCCGATTCCATCTCCGGCCAACAAGGCTATTTTTAAATCCATAGGAAATTTTATTGTACGATTATATTTAACATTTTTTCAGTGGCTTTAATAGCCGACACCGTTTGGTCGGAGTCCAATCCACGTGTTTTGAATTCTTTTTCTGATGTTCTCCAAGTGATGGTCGTTTCGCAAAAAGCGTCCGAGTTACTGCCCGGAGGAATCCGAACGGCATAATCGGTCAATTCGGGAAGGGCTATGGATTGCTTTTTGAATATCAAACGAATAGCCTTGATAAAAGCATCGTATTGGCCATCTCCAGAGGCAATGGCTTCATAATCTTTTCCATTGATATTGAGTGAAACCGTTGTGGAAGGGTTCATTCCTTTGGCGTGGGTTAAAACATAGGAATTGATTTGAACGGCCTTTTCGTTTTCTTGAGTGCCAAGAACATCGGAGATGATATAAGGTAGATCTTCGATCGTTACCCTTTCTTTTTTATCGCCCAGTGCAATAATGCGCTCGGTTACTTTTTTGATTTCATCGGCCTTTAGCTGTAAGCCAAGCTCCTGTAAGTTTTTTTCAATATTGGCTTTTCCAGAAGTTTTGCCTAGTGCATAGCTTCGTTTCCGACCAAAACGTTCGGGAAGCAAATCATTGAAATAAAGATTTTTCTTACGATCCCCATCGGCATGAATCCCGGCGGTTTGGGTAAAGACATTTTCCCCTACTACGGGCTTGTTGGCGGGAATTCGAAAGCCTGTAAAGGTTTCCACCAATTTGCTAACACGGTAGAGCGCTTTTTCGTTGATATTAACCTTGACTTCAGGAACAAAATCATTGATGACAGCCACCATGCTTGCTAAGGGAACGTTTCCAGCGCGTTCGCCCATTCCGTTGAGTGTCAGGTGTAGGCCATGGGCTCCGGCTTTTATAGCTTGTGTAGCGTTGGCAACACCAAGGTCATAATCATTATGTCCGTGAAAGTCGAAGTGTAGTTGAGGATATCGTTGTGTGATCCGTTGAATAAAGTCAAAGGCTTCTTGGAATGTGAGTACTCCCAGAGTGTCTGGAAGGAGAATTCGTTTGATGTTGAGGGATTGTGCAAAATCGAGATAGGCAAAAACATACTCGGAGGAGTTGCGCATTCCATTGCTCCAGTCTTCAAGGTATAAATTGGTGTCAATGGCGAGTTTACTGGCTGCTATAACAGCGGTTTCAATTTTCCGAAAATGTTCTTCGGGTTTTTGTTTGAGCTGGTGTGACAGATGATTTAGGGAACCTTTGGTCAGTAGATTTTGAACAACGGCCCCGGTGGATTGCATCCATTCCAAGGATCGGCCTTCGTCCACAAAGGTGAGGACTTCGACCTGTGAAAGTCGATCCTGTGCTTTGGCCCATTCTGTAATGGCTTCTACAGCTTTTCGCTCTCCTTCGGAAACGCGTGCCGAGGCAATTTCAATTCGATCCACACGCAATTCCTCCAACAGTAGTTTGGCTAATGTTAGTTTTTCGGAGGTTGAAAATGAAACACCAGAGGTCTGTTCCCCGTCCCGAAGGGTGGTGTCCATAATTTCAAGAGTGCGCATGGCTGTCGACATTATTAAAGGGGCGTATTTTGAGCAAAATCTTGAATTGAATCTTTTAGATTCAATAGGTAGTCGATATCGTCATAGCCATTTTGCATATTTTCCTTTTTGTAAGGATTGATTGCAAAAGACTCGGTTGTTCCTGTTGCCAAAAGACTCACCGTTTGGTTGCGAAGATTTACTTCCAAAGTCGTAGCAGGATCTTTTTCAATTGACTTAAAAATTTCCTCTAAAAACGCGGGGGATACCTGTACGGGTAATACTCCGATATTGAGGCAATTGTTTCGAAAGATATCCGCAAAAAAACTGGAAATGACACAGCGAAAGCCATGGTCATAAACAGCCCAAGCGGCATGTTCTCTAGAAGACCCAGATCCGAAGTTTTTTCCACCAACCAATATTTTACCACTGTAAGTGCTTTGGTTCAGTACAAAATCTTCTTTGGGTGTTCCGTCTTGGTGGTATCGCCAATCGCGGAAAAGGTTATCGCCAAAACCTACTCGTTCGGTTGCCTTTAAAAAGCGTGCAGGGATGATTTGATCGGTATCTACATTTTCTATTGGTAGGGGAACCGCTGCACTTGTTAGGGTGGTGAATTTATCGTAAGCCATTGTGGTGATTATGCGTTAATTAATTCTCGTGGATCGGTTACTCTTCCAGTTACAGCTGCTGCAGCAGCCACTGTTGGGCTGGCTAATAAAGTCCTTGATCCGGGGCCTTGTCGCCCTTCAAAATTTCTATTAGAGGTACTGACGGCATATTTTCCCGCAGGAATTTTATCATCGTTCATTGCCAAGCAAGCCGAGCACCCAGGTTCGCGAAGTTCAAATCCGGCATCAGTTAGAGTGTCAAATAAGCCTTCATTCTTAATTGCATCGAGAACTTTATGGGAACCGGGAACAAGCCAAGCGGTAACATGGTCAGCGCGTTTGCGGCCTTTGACCAGTTCTGTAAAGGCTCGGAAGTCCTCAATACGTCCATTGGTACAGCTGCCCAAAAAGACATAGTCTATTTTTTTTCCTAACAAGGCATCTCCTTCTTTGTAGCCCATATAGTCCAGGGATTTTTGGTAGGTCGCTTCACCTCCTTCGATGGTGTCTGCTGTTGGAATGTGATGGGTGATCCCAGTGCCCATTCCCGGATTGGTTCCATAGGTAATCATGGGCTCAATATTGGCACCGTCAAAGGTTAGTTCCTTGTCAAATGAAGCATCTGCATCGGTGTGCAAGGTATTCCAGTAAGCCATCGCCTTATCCCAGTCGGCTCCTTTTGGCGTAAATTCTCGGTCTTGGATATATTCAAAGGTTTTTTGATCGGGGGCAATCATTCCGCCCCGGGCACCCATTTCAATACTTAAGTTGCAAACAGTCATTCGCCCTTCCATACTCATTTGCTCAAAAACGGGGCCTGCATATTCAACGAAATAACCTGTTGCTCCAGAAGTAGTTAATTGAGAAATAATAAATAATGCGACATCCTTGGGAGTTACTCCAAACTGTAATTCACCACTCACGGTGATACGCATTTTTTTTGGTTTGGGTTGCATGACGCATTGAGAGGCCAATACCATTTCAACCTCAGAGGTTCCAATTCCAAAGGCAATAGCACCAAAGGCTCCATGCGTGGAAGTGTGGGAATCTCCACAAACCATAGTAGCACCTGGAAGGGTAATTCCATATTCCGGCCCTACCACGTGTACGATTCCATTTTTTTTATGTCCCAGTCCCCAAAAAGAAATCCCGTGTTCTTTGGCATTTTCTTCCAAGGCTTTGAGTTGGTTGGCCGATAGCGGATCTTCTACGGGGAGGTGTTGGTTTAGGGTAGGGGTGTTGTGATCGGCCGTAGCGAAAGTGCGTTTAGGATACAATACCTTGATGTTTCGGTTTTTTAAACCCAAAAAAGCTACCGGACTGGTAACTTCATGTATCATATGACGATCGATAAATAACACATCTGGTCCGTCCTTTACTTGATGGACAACATGCGCGTCCCATACTTTATCAAAAAGTGTTTTCGACATAATTCAATCTTGCGTATTAAATATTACTGGCTTCTATAATTTTGGGTAGGTCATCGTCATTAACTTCTTTTTTCACATCAGCTACTTTAAGAAATTCGACATAGACCTTATCCAATTGTTTTTTTTCGAGTTCGAACCCAAGGTTTTTGGCGCGGTAAGCCAGGGCAGCACGACCGCTTCGGGCCGTTAGTATGATGGAAGATTGATCCACTCCGACATCGGCAGGATCAATAATTTCATAAGTTTCTCTTTTCTTAATAACTCCGTCTTGGTGAATTCCAGAACTGTGGGCAAAGGCGTTAGCCCCTACAATGGCTTTGTTGGGCTGCACAGGCATTGCCATACTCTCAGACACCATTCGACTGGTATCGTTCAAAAGGGTTGCATTGATATCAGTATCTAAATTAAGGTGGCTATGTTGGCGAAGAACCATTACAACTTCCTCTAGGGAAGTGTTGCCAGCGCGTTCACCGACACCATTAATTGTGCATTCGATTTGACGTGCCCCATTAATCACTCCCGCAATAGAATTTGCGGTTGCCAAACCTAAGTCATTGTGACAGTGGCAAGAGATGATTGCTTTTTCAATTCCTTTAACGTTGTCGATCAGGTATTTTATTTTGGCTCCATACTGTTCGGGAAGACAATAACCTGTTGTATCTGGGATATTGAGCACAGTGGCTCCCGCTTTGATTACTGCTTCACAAACACGTGCCAAAAATTCATTATCCGTCCGTCCGGCATCTTCAGCGTAAAATTCAACGTCTTCCACATAAGATTTGGCATGTTTAACGGCATAAAAAGCACGTTCAAGAACCTTGTCTTGAGTGGTGTTGAATTTGTATTTAATATGAGAATCAGAGGTGCCAATTCCTGTATGAATTCTGGGTCGTTTTGCTTTTTGAAGGGCTTTCGCAGCCACGTCGATATCTTTTTCGATGGCTCTTGTCAAACCACAGACTCGTGCATTTTTTACAATCTCTGAAATGTTAACTACCGCTTGGAAATCACCAGGACTGGAAATTGGAAAACCTGCTTCGATAATGTCAACGCCCAGTATATCTAGGCGCTCTGCAATTTGGAGTTTTGAAGCCGAATCGAGCTTGCAACCGGGAACTTGTTCACCATCTCTGAGGGTGGTATCAAATATTTCAACTTTATCTTTGGACATCAAGGTATGACTAAGTTAACACGAAAATAAGAGGTCTTGTTTTTAAGGCTCTAATTAAGCAAAATTTATTACAATATCCGCCCTATCTTTTTTTGGATTAAACTGCTAAAATACAGTAATTTGCTTTAACATTCATTACAATGACAAACGAGCAAAAAGACAACCTCTTTTTATTGATCAAAACACTTACCAAATCGGAGAAGCGACAATTTAAGCTTTTTGTAGGTAGAATGGGCTCCAATTCGGACTCCAAATTTCTCAATTTATTCAATGTAATGGACAAGTCCGAGCGTTATGACGAATCGGCTATTCTCAAGAAAGGAATTGTTTCCAAGCAACAGCTTTCCAATTTAAAAGCGCACCTATACAAACAGATCCTAATCAGTTTACGTTTGAATCCCATACATAAAAATGCGCGGGTTCAAATACGTGAACAGCTTGATTTTGCTACAATTTTATACCAAAAGGGGCTCTATCGGCAAAGCCTGAAGATATTAGAAAAGGCAAAGCAGTCGGCCCAAAAACAGGGAGAGAAATATGTGGCTTTTGAAATTGTTGAATTTGAAAAGCTGATTGAATCACAATACATCACACGTAGTTTGAGTAACCGAACCGCTTCTCTTGTGGCTGATGCGGAAAACCTTATTGCCTGTAATGTATTGAGCAGTCAATTGTCTAATCTTTCTTTGCGTTTGTATGAAAAATTAATCAAAGCTGGCTATGCCAAAAGCGATGAGGAATTTCGAGATATCACCAAGTTCTTTTATGAGAATTTGCCCAAGTTTAATTTAGATGAAGCCGACTTTCGCGAAAAGTTATGGTATAATAAGGCTCATGTATGGTATAGTTTTCTGACACAGGACTTCCTTTCAAGTTATAAATATGCCTCTAAATGGGTGGAATTATTCGAGCAGCAACCCGAAATGATTTCTTTGAATCCCGTATTTTTCTTGAAAGGGAATCACTACCTATTGGAGTCGCTTGCGCTGATCAAATATCCTGAGAAGTTCAAGGAGGTTCTCAACAATATGGTTGTACGAACTCAGTCCGAGACTTTTCCAAGCAATGAAAATATTGACTCCTTGATTTTCCTCTATCACTTTAGCAATCGATTCAATTTGCTATTTATGGAGGGAGATTTTGATGTAGCTCTCAAAATGGTCCCAGAAGTTTTGTCGGGGATTGATAAATACAAAAATCGTATTGATCCTCATCATGTAATGGTGTTTTACTATAAAATTGCTTGTGTCTATTTTGGTATTGGGGATTATGAAACCTGCATACTATTTCTCAATAAAATTGTTGGAAATCGCCATTTAAAAATGCGTGAAGATTTGTTGTGTTTTACGCGAGTACTAAACCTTGTGGCTCATTATGAGGCTGGGTTTGATTATCATTTGGATACACACTTGAGAGAAACCTTTAAGTTTCTGATCAAAATGGATGATCTTCACGAGGTGCAGAAGGCAATGATTCGTTTTGTGAAAAAACTGAGTAATATCTACCCCCACGAATTAAAGGCTGCCTTTAAAGAATTCCACAAAGAACTATCTGTTTTTGAAAGCGATCCTTACGAACGTCGCTCCTTTTTGTATTTGGATATTTTGTCATGGTTGGAGAGCCGTATCGAAAACCGAAGCGTGGCTTCCATTATCAAAGAAAAAGCAAAGCAACTCAATCGGAAGGAACGGCCGACCATAAAGGCGTACTCGGAACCGGAGCTCTAAACACCAATTTTTCTTTAGAGACAGGATGAACAAATGAGAGTTGTCGAGCGTGCAAGTCAATATTCCCACTGGGATTGCTTCTGGGTGCTCCGTATTTCAAATCTCCTTTGATAGGGAAGCCAATTTTGGAGAGTTGACTCCGAATTTGATGGTGTCGTCCTGTTTCCAATTGTATTTCTACAAGACTAAAACGATCCAACTGATAGCGTTGAGTTGCGGTTAATACTGCTTTTTTACTTTGCGATCGTTCCTGATCGTATGCAAAAGATTTGTTTTTTTGAGGATTGCGGACAAGCCAATGTTCGAGCCGTAAAGAGGTTTTTTTAAGTCCTTTAGGGATCAAGGCCCAGTAAAGCTTCTCAACTTTTCGATCGGCAAAGAGTTGGTTCATTCGCTGGAGCGCTTTGGAGGTTCGCGCCATCACAACCACACCACTGGTAGGTCGATCCAAACGATGGATGACACCCAGAAAAACCTTGCCAGGCTTCTGATACTTCTTTTTGATATAGTCTTTCAAAATATCGACCAAAGGGATGTCTCTTGTTTGGTCTCCTTGTACCAACATTCCAGCAGGTTTGTTGACCACAATTAGGTGATTGTCCTCATAAAGAATGTCAGGAATCATGGAACTACTGCTAGTATTTTTCCTGTTCGTTGGGGAAACTTTGGGATTTTACATCTTGGGTATATTGTCCGATTGCACCTCGAATCATTCCATCCAAATCTAGGTATCGACGCAAAAAGCGAGGACTGAACTCTTTGCTCATTCCCAGCATATCGTGTAATACCAGTACCTGACCATCAACCCCAGCACCAGCACCAATACCAATAACAGGAATACGAACTGTTTTGGCTACTTTTTGGGCGAGTTCCGCTGGGATTTTTTCAAGGACAATCCCAAAGCATCCTAATTGTTCTAGTAATGCAGCATCTTTAAGCAGTTGCTCTGCTTCTTGTTCTTCGCGGGCACGGACAGTGTAGGTGCCAAATTTATAAATCGATTGAGGGGTCAATCCCAAATGGCCCATGACAGGAATTCCTGCTTCAACGATACGTTCAATAGAAGGTTTTATTTGCTCTCCACCTTCTACTTTTACAGCATGAGCTCCCGATTCTTTCATGATTCGAATGGCAGAGCGCAAGGCTTCCTTGGAATCTGATTGATAGGTACCAAAAGGCAAGTCCACTACGATCAATGCGCGTTTGACAGCGCGAACAACACTGCTAGCATGATAAATCATTTGATCAAGGGTGATGGGAAGTGTTGTCTCATGACCCGCCATTACATTGGAAGCTGAATCACCAACCAAAATCACATCGATTCCTGCTTGGTCAACCAAACCGGCTAAAGTGAAGTCATAGGCGGTCAACATGGCGATTTTCTCTTGATTACGCTTCATTTCCAACAGCGAGGCTGTGGTGACTCGGGAATAATTTTTTTTGGCTTGTGACATGCGTTTGATTGTTTCTAAAAGTCCCTAAAGATACGCAGCTTTTCGCTTCACTCAAAGGATTCGCTATCTTTGGAATACATGCAATTCAATACTATGAAAAAAATCGTACTACCTCTGCTCTTATTCGCACAACTAGGACAAGGCCAATCCTCAGAAACACACCCTTTTATCAGCATTGGTGATTACCCAGATAGCTATACCCCCGAAACTGTTTTAGTGCGTTTGATTGCTGGGTTGGGCTATCGTTATCATTGGGCATCTAAGGATTTGACCCCAAATGATCTTGACTACCGGCCGAGCTTGGAAGCGGCTTCCACCCGTGAAACCCTCGAACACCTATATGGCTTGTCCACTACCATTGCCAACGCCTGTCAAAATCAACCCAATATTCGACCTCAAGATTTTTCTGAAATGACCTATAAAGCTTTGCGTGCAGAAACGCTCAATGCGTTGCAGCAAGCCGTTGCAGCTTTATCTGTTTTGGAGACTACTGCTAGTGCCTCGAATGAGGTGGTTTTTCAAAGAGGAGATAAAACGTCTTCATTTCCCTTTTGGCATCTGATTAACGGGCCGATTTCTGATGCGCTTTACCACGTGGGGCAGTTGGTGAGTTTCCGAAGAACCACAGGAAATCCCATGAATTCTAAGGTCAATGTCTTTATGGGAAAAAATAAAAAATAGTCTCCTTCAATTCAACTCTGACAAGCTGTCAGTTTTCTGTTCATGGCATAATCATTGACATTTCATCAACGAAATTAAATTTTGATTATGAGTAAAATTATCGGAATAGACTTAGGAACAACCAACTCTTGTGTTTCTGTTATGGAAGGGAACGAACCTGTTGTGATTCCTAACGCGGAAGGAAAAAGAACTACCCCGTCTGTAATCGGTTTTGTTGAAGGGGGTGAAATCAAAGTAGGGGATCCCGCCAAACGTCAAGCGGTAACCAACCCAACCAAAACTATAGCCTCTATCAAACGATTTATGGGGAACAAGTTTTCAGAGTCTGCTAAGGACGTGAGCACTGTTGCCTACAAAGTAGTAAAAGGAGACAATGATACGCCTCGCGTGGACATTGACGGGCGATTGTATACTCCACAAGAATTATCTGCAATGACGCTTCAGAAAATGAAGAAAACTGCAGAAGAATATTTAGGGCAAGACGTAAGCGAAGCCGTCATTACCGTTCCCGCTTACTTTAACGATTCACAGCGACAAGCCACCAAAGAAGCTGGAGAAATTGCCGGACTTAAGGTGCAACGAATAATCAACGAACCTACAGCTGCCGCTCTAGCCTATGGATTAGACAAAGGGGGTAGCGATAAAAAAATTGCTGTTTACGACCTTGGAGGGGGAACCTTCGATATTTCTGTACTAGAATTGGGAGATGGTGTTTTTGAAGTGCTTTCCACCAATGGAGACACCCACCTGGGAGGAGATGATTTTGACCAAGTGATCATTGATTTCCTTGCTGGAGAGTTTCAAACGGCAGAATCCATTGACTTACGAAAAGATCCAATGGCGTTGCAACGTTTAAAAGAAGCTGCTGAAAAAGCAAAAATTGAATTGTCGTCTTCTGCCCAAACAGAAATCAACCTGCCCTATGTAACAGCCACTGACTCTGGACCGAAGCACTTGGTTACTACTTTGACACGTTCAAAGTTTGAGCAGTTGGCCGATAGCTTGGTGAAGCGTTCCATGGCTCCTGTAAAAAAAGCCTTGGATGACGCTAGTTTGTCCACTGGAGATATTGATGAAATCATTTTGGTGGGGGGGTCTACACGAATTCCAATTATCCAAGATGAGGTTGAAAAATTCTTTGGTAAGAAGCCTTCTAAAGGAGTTAATCCCGATGAAGTTGTTGCCGTTGGCGCCGCTATCCAAGGGGGTGTTTTAACAGGAGATGTTAAAGATGTATTGTTACTTGACGTTACTCCTTTGTCCTTAGGAATTGAAACAATGGGAAGTGTGATGACAAATCTCATTGAATCCAACACAACGATTCCGACTAAAAAATCACAAGTTTTCTCTACAGCAGCCGACAATCAACCTTCCGTAGAGATTCATGTTCTTCAAGGAGAACGTTCCATGGCAGCAGATAACAAAACCATTGGTCGTTTTCACCTCGATGGAATCCCTCCAGCTCCTAGAGGAACCCCTCAGATTGAAGTGACCTTTGATATTGATGCCAACGGAATTATTAAGGTGAGTGCACAGGACAAAGCCACTGGAAAATCACAAGATATTCGTATCGAAGCTTCTTCAGGTTTGACCGAGGAAGAAATTCAGAAAATGAAGCAAGAAGCAGAAGCCAATGCGGATGCGGATAAAAAAGCCAAAGAAGAAGTTGATAAACTCAACAGTGCTGATCAGATGATCTTTCAGACAGAGAAACAACTTTCTGAATTTGGAGAGAAATTGTCGGAGGATAAGAAAAAGCCAATTGAAACGGCCTTAGAAGGCTTGAAAAAAGCACACGAATCCAAAGACCTTGCACAGATCGATGCTGCGCTGGAACAAATCAACGAAGCGTGGAAGAATGCCTCTGAAGAAATGTATAAAGCCCAAGCCGAGGCGGGACAAGCCGATGCTGATGCAGCGGGCGGAGCTGACCCTGCGACCAGCGCTTCCGAAAAGGGAGATGATGTACAGGACGTAGATTTCGAAGAAGTAAAATAAACGGGTATTACAATCAATGTGAAACCTCCTCAATCTTTTGAGGAGGTTTTTATATTTTTAACCTAATGGATAAAGAACAACTTCTTGCTTTCTGTAATGCTTCCAGTGCCAACACACTAATGGAAACGCTTAGTATTGAATATATTGATATTGGAGACGATTTTATTATTGCTCGGATGCCAGTAACCCCCAAGGTTCACCAACCTGATGGTGTACTTCATGGAGGAGCTACAGCTGCCTTAGCGGAAAGTATTGGTAGTGTTGCGGTTTTTGTTTTTAACAAGGACTCTAATCTGGTTGTCCGTGGCATTGAAATAACGGCCAATCATGTTAAAAGTGTTAGTTCTGGTTATGTGTATGCCAAAGCGAGTCCTGTTCACTTGGGAAAAACAATCCAACTTTGGGAAATTCGTGTCACCGATGAAGCGGAAGAACTCATCTCTCTTTGTAAATTGACAACCTATAAAAGACCCAAAAAATAACATCCTGTATGCAGGCACTGGACGCCAATTTTCAAATGTTATGGAAGCGCCAAAAGCCATTTGTTTTTTTTAGAACTCCAGGTGCCCATAATATTCAACTCTATTTTCAGGAAGATTCTAAAACTCATTTTGATCCTGCTTTTGAAAAAGAAGGATTTGTGATGCGCTCCTTCTTGGAGACTACAACGGTGTATCAAATCCCATCAGAGCATCAACTTTTTTTTGATGTTCCAGAAAAAAAAAACCGCAAGACGTCTAGATTTGTTGCTAGTACGAACGAACAAGAAAAACAAGCACATATAAATGTGATTCAAAAAGCCTTAGATGCGATTAATGCTGGTGTTTTAAAAAAAGTCGTGTTGTCTCAAAAAATAGCTGTTGCAACGCCCAATCCAAAATGGATGTCTTTTTTCCTCAATTTGATTTATAGCTATCCGAATGCACTGGTCTATTTTTGGCACCATCCCGAAACGGGAACTTGGGTAGGGGCCACGCCAGAGCGGCTTCTGACCGTTGAAGGACAAGATTTTAAGACGATGGCATTGGCTGGCACCTTAGCTTTTCAAAAAGGTAAAGAGCCACGTTGGGAAGCCAAGGAAATGGAAGAGCAACAATTTGTTGTAGATGCCATTCTTAAGGGGCTTGAAGATCAGCTACCCAAAACACCGATTCACTGTTCGGAGCGATATACACGACAAGCAGGAAATCTTCTACATCTATGTACAGATATTCATTTTTCCCATCCATCGATTTCGCTGCCTGAATTAATTCAAAATTTACATCCTACCCCGGCTGTTGGAGGACTTCCCAAAGCGGCAAGTTTGGATTTTATTCAGACCCATGAAGGCCATGATCGACGCTATTACTCAGGTGTTTTAGGACCTATTGGTAGAACAATGAAAGAGGTTTTTGTAAACCTTCGCTGTGGTGAAGTTCAAAACGAACAACTCAATCTTTATGTTGGTGGAGGAATCACTGCGGCAAGCCAGTTGGAGAAAGAATGGATGGAGCTTATGCGAAAATCAGAAACACTTCTTCGCTGCTTGTAGGTTTTTGTACCTTTGTGGCGCAATGAAAGAGAATACCCCATCCCAGGAAGCGTTGTTTCCGGAAATTCCCCTACCTCAAACAGTTATTCATTACTGTGAGCAGTTTGGTATTCAGCACATTGTCATATCAGCGGGTTCACGCAATGCCCCTTTGACCAATGGATTTGTGGAGAACAACTATTTCAAAACCTATTCTGTCGTGGACGAAAGGGCGGCGGCTTTTTTTGGCTTGGGTATGGCTCAGCAATTACAACAAACAGTAGCATTGGTTTGCACCTCAGGGTCTGCATTGTTAAATTACTATCCTGCTGTTGCTGAAGCCTATTATTCCAATATTCCTTTAGTAGTGATTTCAGCGGATCGGATGCCGCATCGAATCGATATAGGCGATGGGCAAACGATTCAGCAAGCAGGTGTTTTTGGTCCCCATTTGGTGGGTGCCTCAGCCTTAAAACCGGATGTTTCCCATGCGATTAAAACCATGTTAGAAAGCCCTTTGCAGGATTTAGTTCCTGCGGATGCCGACACCGACACAATAGAAAAAATACAAGCCGCCCATCAGAGCCATAACGAACAGGAAATTCAGCGGGTGCTGCAGTTGGCGACTACCCAAAAAGGCCCTGTACATCTTAATGTTCCTATGGAAGAACCCTTGTACGGAATGAGTACCCAATCCTTACAATTTGGCCTGATCGCAAAGGCAGCCCAACCAGAGCCAATGAATCATCATTTGGAGTTGGAAAAGAACTGGAAAAAAGCCACTAAAAAAATGATATTGGTAGGAGTGTTACCCCCTGATTCCCAATGGGAACCCTTGTTAGGGCAATTAATGCAAGATCCGAGTGTGGTTTTATTAAGTGAAAAAACCTCCAATTTACACCACCCCAAAGCGATTCGTTCTATTGACTGCCTTTTGGCACCAATGGAAATAGACTCCAGTGACTTTCGGGAAACCCTCCAGCCAGAGTTGTTACTGACACTCGGTGGAATGATTGTGTCTAAAAAAATTAAGGCCTTTTTAAGAAGATATCCAGCGAATAGACATTACCATCTTGACACCATCAAGGCTTATGATACTTTTTATCATCTGCATGAGCATATCAAAGCCAATCCGATTGTGATTCTAAAAAAACTGCTTGCTTTACCCAAAGCACCTTCAAGCAATTATCAGGAAACTGTCGTGGCACGATACGACCAGTATTTGGTTCAAGGTCAACACTATTTGCAAGGCATTCCTTTTTCAGATCTTAAGGTGTTCCAAACTCTGTTTGAGCGCCTGCCAAGTCATTTGCATTTACAAATTGCTAATAGTTCTCCCATTCGCTATTCGCAGCTATTCAATCTTCCGCCCTCCATTAGTGTGTATTGCAATCGCGGCACCAGTGGTATTGATGGCAGTACGGCAACAGCCATTGGAGCTGCTCAAATCAGAAAAGAACCCACCCTTTTGATTACTGGTGATTTAAGTTTTTTTTACGATAGCAATGGATTGTGGAACAACTACATCCCTCCACATTTTAGAATCATCTTAATCAATAACAACGGTGGAGGAATCTTTCGCATTCTTCCCGGAGAAAAAGATACAGATAAGTACGACACCTATTTTGAGACTATCCATCAACGATCTGCGCGCCATTTAGCCCGAAGTTTTGGTTTTTCCTATCGTAAGGTTGCAACTTCTTTGGGATTGAAATGGCAGTTGCGATCGTTCTTTTCTGCTTCCTCAAAACCTCGGATACTTGAAATTCAGACCCCACGAAAAACAAACGATACGATCTTATTGAATTACTTTAAGGCTATGGTCAAATAGCCTACTTTTGATTTTAAAATTACGCATATGAGAAAATGGGAAACGATTACTGAATACAGTGATATTAAGTTTGAATTTTTTGAAGGCATTGCAAAAATAACGATCAATAGACCGGAAGTTTATAATGCATTTCGACCCGAAACCAACAACCAAATGTTAGAGGCTATGGATGTATGCCGTGAGCGAAATGACATTGATGTGGTTGTTTTTACCGGAACGGGTGACAAAGCATTTTGTAGCGGTGGCGATCAAAACGTCAAAGGAGTTGGAGGTTATGTTGGCGAAGACGGAGTGCCACGTCTCAATGTATTGGATTTGCACAAAAAAATCCGAGAAATACCCAAGCCTGTCATTGCTATGGTTAATGGTTATGCCATCGGTGGGGGACATGTGTTGCATGTGGTGTGTGACATGACTATCGCCAGTGACAACGCTATTTTTGGACAAACAGGCCCGAAAGTGGGAAGCTTTGATGGTGGCTTCGGTTCTTCCTATTTGGCTCGTCATGTAGGGCAAAAGAAAGCCCGTGAAATCTGGTTCCTATGCCAGCAATATTCTGCCCAAGAAGCCATGGATATGGGAATGGTTAATAAGGTTGTGCCTTTGGCACAACTGGAAGATACAGTTGTGGAATGGAGCAAAATCATGCAGCAACGCAGCCCGCTTGCCCTTCGAATGGTTAAGCGTTGTTTGAATGCAGAATTGGATGGGCAGCACGGTTTGATGCAACTGGCTGGTGATGCCACGCTGATGTACTATTTGATGGACGAAGCTCAGGAAGGCAAACAGGCCTTTTTAGAAAAACGCGCTCCCAATTTCAAGCAGTATCCGAAATTCCCTTAAAGTGTCTCGTCCCTCGAAACTCTCGATTTGGGTTACCGCAGCACGCCTGCGAACATTACCACTTTCCGTCGCTGGAATTGTTACGGGTAATGCATTGGCACTAAATCAACCCGATTTTTCTTGGCTGCTTTTTATGGGAGCCTTACTGACGGCCATTTCGTATCAAATCCTCTCCAATTTTGCGAACGATTATGGCGATGGGGTCAAGGGAACAGACAATGAAGAACGACTAGGTCCGCAGCGTGTTTTACAGCAGCGGCTTTTGAGTGCTTCTGCTTTGTACCGTGGGATTGTCATCACGGCCATCCTGTCATTTGTTTTTTCTCTGGTGCTTATTTATAGTGCTTTTGGTAAGGACAATTTGGAATGGATGGGGGTTTTTATAGTACTTTCTTTAGCGGCAATTTGGGCTGCTTACAATTATACCGTAGGTGAAAAAGCCTATGGATATTATGCCTTAGGCGATTTGTTTGTCTTTCTTTTCTTTGGAGGAATTGCTGTAGGTGGGGCTTATTTTTTGCAAACGCAAAGTCTTACGGAAGAGGTGATTTTGTATATGTTGGCACTGGGAGGACTCAGCGTGGGGGTGTTAAATCTTAATAATATGCGCGATCGAGAAAACGATCAACGGTTAAACAAAAATACCATTGCCACTTTCTTGGGTTTTGAAAAAAGCAGAAATTATCAGTATGCATTGGTTGTGGGAAGCATTCTAGCAATTGGAGTTGCCGTAGTTGACGATGCACATTTCAAAATCAACTCTTTTTTACCCTTGCTCATTTGTATTCCGTTGCTTTTTCAACTCAGAGGACTTGGTCGAATCAACCACCCCAAAAGCTACGATCGTTATCTAAAACCTTTGGCGCTTAGCACCTTTGGTTTGTCCATTTTGATTTTTATAAGTAAATGGCTGGCCCTATGAAGGCACGAGCGGTCAAACACACCCTTTTGTTCAAAAGGCCAAGTGCTACTTCTCGAGGGGTTCTGACAGAAAAGGATACCTATTTTCTGATTTTAGAAGCAAATGGAAAACAAGGGATTGGAGAATGTGGTTTGCTGAAAGGATTGAGTATAGATGATGTTCCAGAATATGAAGCGATTCTTGAAGAACTCTGTAACCAATTAAAAAACAATACATTAGACTCGACATTAATCAAAAACTTTCCTTCCCTTCAAATGGGATTGGAAATGGCCCAAGAATCCTTGCAGGCGGATTCTCCCTTTTTACTCTATCCATCTGATTTCACAAAATCTATTTCACCGATTCCAATTAACGGCCTTGTTTGGATGGGAAAATTTGACTTTATGCAAGCTCAAATTGAGGAAAAATTAACTCAAGGTTTCCGCTGTGTCAAGTTGAAAATTGGAGCGTTGGATTTTTCAAAAGAACTACTTTTATTAGAGCAAATTCGGAAGCATTTCACTGCCCAACAGATTGAAATCCGAGTGGATGCTAATGGGGCGTTTTCTTCAGAATCGGCATTAGATAAATTAAAAATTTTAACTCAATTTGAACTGCACTCTATAGAGCAGCCAATTGCTGCTGGGCAACATGAACAGATGCGTGTTCTTTGCGAACAAAGCCCGCTTTCGATTGCCTTGGATGAAGAGTTAATCGGAGTGTCGAGTATGCAGAAAGAAGCTTTGTTGGACAAGATTCGTCCTCAGTATATTATTTTAAAACCCAGTCTTTTGGGTGGCTTTGCTGCTTCTTTGGAGTGGATTCAGTTGGCGGAAGCGCGTCAGATTGGGTGGTGGGTCACCAGTGCTTTGGAAAGCAATATAGGACTCAATGCCATTGCGCAATGGACGGCTACTTTGACCACAGATAGACCGCAAGGCCTCGGTACAGGAGGCTTATACACCAATAATATCCCCAGCCCTTTGGTTGTTGAAAATGGTTATCTTCGTTACGATTCACGTCAGCAATGGCAGTTTAATCCTTAGCCCATGTTTTTAGAACAAGTCCGTATCCCTACCAATACTTTTTTAAAGTATGTAATGGGTACCTTGGTGTTCTTCTTTTTTACCCTTATTGGACAAATCCCGATTACGCAAGCTATTTTGAGTGTTAGCGAGGGCGCCTTTGATCCTTCCGATTCCATCGTGATGATGAATAACCTTCCGAGCAACCAGCGCTTATTCTTGCAAATGCTGCCCTTTGTGGTAAGCTTTTTTGGCTTATGGTTTGTGTGTCATTTTTTACATCAACAAAAATTCATTGCACTTTTTACCAGTCGAAAAACCTTGGACTGGAAACGTGTATTTTTTTCGTTTTGGATTTGGGGAATTGCTTCCGTAGCGCTATTATTAGTCAGTTATGCACTAGCCCCAGAGGAATATATTTTGAACTTCCGCTGGAAGACCTTTATTCCATTATTTTTTTTAGGGGTATTGTTGATTCCCATTCAGACCACTTCGGAGGAATTGCTTTTCAGAGGGTATTTATTACAAGGTTTTGGTGTTTTATTCAAAAATCGTTGGGCGCCCTTATTGGTTACTTCAGTGTTGTTTGGAAGTTTACATTTTGCCAATCCAGAAGTAGCAGCGTTTGGTTTGGGAATCATGTTATACTATATCGGGACGGGTTTTTTCTTAGGAATGATCAGCCTGATTGATGAAGGCTTGGAGTTAGCGATAGGCTTTCATGCCGCAAATAATCTTTTTGGGGCACTACTTATCAGTTCGGAATGGTCGGCCTTTCAAACTGAAGCAGCCTTTGTTTTTACAGGACAACCCAGTTTATGGAGTGAATTAATAGTATCTATTGGTGTTTGCTTTCCCCTTTTGTTTTATGTTTTTTACAAAAAATACGAGTGGTCGAGCATTATTAAAAAATTGACATAAAACGCTTATGAGAATCCCACACTATTCAAAAATCCACAATCGATTTAAGATTAACGGTTATCATTATAATCAACAAGATTTGACTCAAGTTGCCTATAGCTTTATCAAAGAAGGAGCGGCATATGAAGAGGTTATTGGCGCATTTTTGTTGGATTGGTTGGATACCTCACCCAGTATAAATGTTAACACCTCGGGCTCTACTGGCATTCCAAAAACCATTCAGGTATCCAAACAAGCCATGGTTCATTCTGCGGTTCGTACGGGGGAGTATTTTGGTTTGGAAGTAGGGGATCGGGCGTTGCACTGTTTGCCTGTAGATTATGTAGCGGGTAAAATGATGCTAGTTCGGGCGATGATTTTGGGATTGGATATGCATATGATGGAGCCACGGCTAGAGCTCAATTCTTTTGATGGAAACTATGATTTTTGTGCGATGATTCCACTTCAGGCTAAAAACACCCTTCCTAAAATAGGACAAATAAAAACACTTTTGACCGGGGGCGCTCCCATCTCTTCTTCCCTCCGTACCGCCCTAGCAGCAGCAGCTACGGATGCCTACGAAACCTATGGGATGACTGAAACACTCACCCATATTGCCGTTTCTAAGATTGTGGTTCCCCAACAGCCTTTCGAAGTGCTGCCAGAGATTCGAATTGGAACCGATGCAGACGATTGTTTGCAGATTGAAGCCCCCCATTTGTCACAAACGCCCATTCAAACGGAAGATATTGTATCCCTTGTTGATTCGCAACGATTTATACTGATAGGCCGTAAAAACAATGTCATTAACTCAGGCGGCAAAAAATTGTTCCCTGAATCATTGGAGCAAGAATTGGGTGACATCCATATGCCTTTCTTTTTTGCTGCTCAGCCCGACTCGGAATTGGGGGAGAAATTAATTCTTTTGGTGGCTTCTGAAACGGAAACGCCAGCTACGATTCGTAAAAAACTCAGTACTTTATTAGAAAGTGAAAGTTTTCGCTTTTTGAAAGAAATTTATACGATGCCTTCTTTTGTCTATACTCCAACGGGAAAAATAGATCGACCAAGTACACTGAAATTATTGTGATTACTAAACTTGTAACACGCCCATATTGAACTTTTTTTCAATTGGAGCGTGATTGGCTGCTTTGATTCCCATGGATATCCATTCACGGGTTTGTGTGGGGTCTATAATCGCGTCGACCCAGAGACGTGCGGCAGCATACAGGGGTTGTGTTTGTTCGCTGTAGCGCGTTTCAATTTTTTCCAATAGTTTTTCTTCTTCTTCTTTACTGATGTCTTTGCCTTTTTTCTTTTGAGCGGCTGTTTCTATCTGCAGCAATACTTTGGCCGCTTGTGCACCTCCCATTACAGCCATTTGTGCCGAAGGCCAGGCGACAATAAATCGTGGATCGTAGGCCTTGCCACACATAGCATAGTTGCCCGCTCCATAAGAATTACCTGTGATGACAGTAAACTTGGGAACAACAGAATTGGCTACGGCATTCACCATTTTGGCACCGTCCTTAATGATACCACCATGTTCAGATTTGCTTCCAACCATAAAACCTGTAACGTCTTGAAGGAAAACTAAAGGAATTTTGCGTTGGTTGCAGTTGGCAATAAAGCGGGTGGCTTTGTCGGCGCTGTCACTATAGATAACCCCACCAAATTGCATTTCGCCTTTCGAATTTTTGCATATCTGTCGCTGATTGGCAACAATCCCTACAGACCATCCATCAATACGAGCATAGGTAGTGATTAAGGTTTTCCCATAGTCAGGTTTGTATTCCTCAAGGCTGTCAGCATCCACAATGGCTTTTAGGAGGGTATAGGTGTCATAGGGTTGGTTGCGCTCTTTGGGAAGGATTCGAAATACATTTTCCACGGCCTCCCTAGGCGGCTGTGGATCAATCCGGTCAAAGCCTGCTTTGGGAGTGACTCCAATGCGACTCATAAGGGATTGTATGCGTTTTAGGGCAGCGGCATCGTCTTTGGCTTTGAAATCTGTGACACCGCTAATTTCGCAATGTGTTGTCGCTCCACCGAGACTTTCGTTATCAATGCTTTCTCCAATAGCGGCTTTTACCAAGTAGCTTCCAGCTAAAAAAATACTTCCTGTTTTATCGACAATCATTGCCTCATCGGACATAATAGGTAGATAGGCACCTCCGGCGACGCAGCTTCCCATGATAGCGGAAATTTGAACAATCCCTTGGGCACTCATCTGCGCATTGTTCCTAAAAATGCGACCAAAGTGTTCCTTATCTGGAAAAATCTCATCTTGCATGGGTAAATAGACCCCCGCACTATCAACCAAATAAACAATTGGTAGTTGATTTTCCATTGCAATTTCTTGGGCGCGTAAATTTTTCTTTCCAGTGATGGGGAACCAAGCACCGGCTTTGACGGAGGCATCATTGGCTACAATGACACTCAACCGCCCAGCAATGGAGCCAATCCCACAGATTACTCCACCAGAGGGACACCCTCCTGCTTCCGGATACATTCCGTGACCGGCAAAACCACCAATTTCAAAAAAAGAGGCATCGGGATCCATAAGAAAAGCGACTCGTTCACGGGCTGCCATCTTACCCAGACTTTTGATTTTATCCAAGCGTTTTTTGCCCCCGCCTTGTTTTATGCTTGTAAAAAGCTGTTGCAGGTCGCTTAAAAGCATTTTGTTGTGATCGAAATTTTTTTCAGCGGTGAGGTTCATGCTGTATTTTTTCTTTTGGTAAAAATAGCAATTAAATAGGGCGATTCAATTTTCTGTTTAAGTTTCCTAAAAGAAGTGGGTACAGGACTTCGCAAAAAAACAACGATATTTGTTTCGAACAGAAACCGACCTGATGAGTTTAAATAAGAATAAAATTTTTGGATATGCCGCATTGATCATGGGCCTTTTGGGGGTTGCCTTGATTTTACTTGGTGTATTTCTTTACAAAGAATATATTGTTGGATTTAGTCTGGTAGGAGCCGGTTTTATTGCCGTAGCCTGGACCTTTAATGCCCTTCGGGGTCGTATCTAGATGGCAGACGATAAGAAAGTAATTTTTTCGATGGCTGGAGTGTCAAAGACATTTCCAGGGGCGAACCGACCGGTGTTGAAGGACATCTATCTCAGTTTTTTTTACGGTGCAAAAATTGGTATTTTAGGGCTCAATGGGTCTGGAAAATCAACCTTGCTAAAAATTATTGCAGGTGTTCAGAAATCTTTTCAAGGAGATGTCGTTTTTAATGCGGATTACAAAATCGGTTACTTGGAGCAAGAACCTCAAATGGATGCTTCCAAAACTGTTTTGGATATTGTCAAAGAGGGGGTTGCTGAAACAGTAGCTGTCCTAGACGAATACAATAAAATCAACGATCAATTTGGGTTGCCGGAGGTGTACGAAAATTCTGACAAAATGCAACAGTTGATGGATCGACAAGCGCAATTGCAAGACGAAATTGATGCTCGAAATGCTTGGGAATTAGATACGCAGCTTGAAATTGCGATGGATGCTTTGCGCACTCCAGCAGGAGACACTCCCATAAGCACCCTTTCTGGAGGGGAGCGCCGTCGTGTAGCGCTATGTCGTTTATTATTGCAAAAACCAGACATTCTATTACTGGATGAGCCGACCAACCACTTGGATGCAGAATCGGTTCATTGGCTAGAATACCACCTAGCACAATACAGTGGTACTGTGATTGCAGTGACTCACGATCGCTATTTCTTAGATAATGTTGCGGGTTGGATTTTAGAATTGGATCGAGGAGAGGGGATTCCTTGGAAAGGAAATTATTCTTCTTGGTTGGATCAAAAAGCCAAGCGTTTGTCACAGGAGCAAAAACAAGCCTCCAAACGACAAAAAACTTTGGAACGCGAATTGGAGTGGGTTCGTATGAATCCAAAAGGGCGACAAGCCAAGCAAAAAGCTCGTTTGAGCAACTATGACAAATTGCTCAGTCAAGATCAAAAGGCGACTGAAGAAAAACTTGAGATTTATATCCCTAATGGCCCTCGATTGGGAACGGAAGTCATAGAAGCCATTGGTGTCAAGAAGGCTTTTGGTGATAAATTACTGTATGAAGACTTGTCTTTTCGTTTACCACAAGCTGGAATTGTAGGGATTATTGGCCCTAACGGAGCTGGTAAAACCACACTTTTTAAGCTGATCATGGATCAACTAACACCCGATGGCGGATCTTTTCAAGTTGGAGATACGGTAAAGGTTGCTTATGTTGATCAATCACACGATTCCATTGATGCAGAGAAATCTATATGGGAGAATTTCAGTGATGGACAAGACTTGATTATGATGGGAGGGAAGCAAGTTAATTCCCGTGCTTATCTAAGCCGCTTTAATTTTAGTGGAAACGAGCAAAACAAAAAAGTGTCGACCCTATCTGGTGGCGAGCGAAACCGTTTGCACTTGGCCATGGCGCTAAAAGAAGAGGGAAATGTCCTTCTGTTGGATGAGCCAACGAACGACTTGGATGTGAACACCCTTCGGGCTTTGGAAGAAGGCTTGGAAAACTTTGCAGGCTGTGGGGTCATCATCTCTCACGACCGTTGGTTTTTGGATCGAATCTGCACCCATATTCTCGCTTTCGAAGGAGATTCTCAGGTTTACTTTTTTGAGGGATCCTATTCTGACTATGAGGAAAATAAAAAGAATCGCTTGGGAACAGACGTTATTCCAAAACGCATTCGCTACAAGAAAATCTAATCGAGGATTAGTTCCATTTTAATATCACTTCTTTCATATGGCTTGTCTGCTTCCAAAGGGATTTCTTGATAGCCGTATTTGTGATAGAGATGAATGGAGTTTTGCAGTACTGTATTGGAGTACAAAATCAATTTTTTCCAGTGGTGATGCTCGGCATAGTGAATGGAAAACCGTATCATCAAATTGCCAATCCCTCCGCCTCTAAGTGTTTTAGGAACAGCCATTTTACTCAACTCATAGACCCCTTCTTCTATTTTGATAAAGGCAAAGGTGCCAACAACCGTTTTATTTTGGAAAGCAAAAAAAATATGTCCACCCTTATTGATGATTTGATCTTCACAGTCCTCTAATACTTTTTGATCGTAGGGCTCAACAACAAAATATTCTTCCAACCAGCTTAAATTGAGTTGGACAAAATGTGTCTTTAAATCGTTTCGATAGGGAAGGAATTCGATTTCATTCCCCATGTCCAATCATGTTTTCGGGACGAACCCATTGGTCAAATTCTTCTGCCGTGAGGTAGCCAAGGTTTACGGCTGATTCTTTGAGTGTCGTTCCATCTTGGTGTGCTTTATTAGCTATTTCAGCGGCTTTGTAGTAGCCGATTTTTGTATTCAGTGCCGTAACCAACATTAGAGAATTGCTTACAAGTTCTTCAATTCTTTTGTGGTTAGGTTCAATCCCGTCCACACAATTGACAGCAAAACTTAGGGAGGCATCCCCCAAAAGTCGAGCAGATTGAGTGATATTGGCTGCCATGACGGGCTTGAATACATTCAATTCATAATGTCCTTGTGCTCCACCAAATGTAATGGCTACATCGTTTCCAACCACCTGTGCGCAAACCATTGTAACCGCTTCACATTGGGTAGGGTTTACTTTTCCAGGCATGATAGAACTTCCGGGTTCGTTCGCGGGGATGATGATTTCACCAATCCCCGATCGTGGACCAGAAGCCATGAGTCGAATGTCATTGGCAATTTTATTTAAGGACACCGCCAACTGCTTTAGCGCTCCGTGAGTTTCAACGAGGGCGTCGTGTGCGGCTAGGGCTTCAAACTTATTATGAGCCGACACAAAAGGGAGTCCTGTGAATTTGGCGATATATGCCGCTACTTTTTTGGAGTAACCTTTGGGAGTATTGATTCCGGTTCCTACAGCGGTTCCACCTAAGGCCAATTCCGCCAAGTGGGGAAGGGTGTTTTCCAATGCTTTTAAACCATGATCCAATTGAGACACATAGCCCGAGAACTGTTGCCCTAAAGTAAGTGGTGTTGCATCCATCAAGTGCGTTCGTCCAATTTTGACCACCTCTTTAAAAGCGGCTACTTTGACGACTAGGGCATCCCGTAGCTTTTGAATACCTGGGAGGGTTGTTTCTATGATCTTGGTGTAGGCTGCTATATGCATTCCGGTAGGGAAGGTGTCGTTGGATGATTGGGACTTGTTTACATCGTCGTTGGGCTGTAAGGTTTTTTCCCCTTCACCCAAAGTATTTCCTGCCAATACATGCGCTCGATTGGCAATCACCTCATTGACATTCATATTGCTTTGGGTTCCTGAACCGGTTTGCCAGATAACCAGTGGAAATTGATCGTCGTGCTGTCCTGCTAGAATTTCATCACAGACCGTATGAATCAAATCGCGTTTTTCTTCGCTGAGTACCCCCAGGTCACAGTTGGTATGGGCGGCCGCTTTTTTCAAATGGGCAAAGCCATAGACAACTTCAAGGGGCATGGAGCCTGCAGCGCCTATTTTAAAGTTGGCGCGTGAGCGCTCGGTTTGCGCTCCCCAATATACTTCGGCAGGAACCTTTACTTCTCCCAGTGTGTCTTTTTCGATACGATAAGCCATGATGTTGTTCGTTTATACAATTGTTAATGCAAAAATATAATTCATTGGAAGAATCAATTCAATTTTAGTTGTATTTTTATCTCAAACTTTGGATATGTTTGAATTTGACCAATACCTAGGCTTTCTTGCTTTTTTAAGCATTCTTACCATTGGCTTTTGGCTGATGATTTTCTTACTCACCTTTGTGATTCCTTACTGGCTCTTTGGAGCAGCCAAGGAACGCTTTGACGAGTGGCGTGCTGCCAAAAAGCAAACAGAATAAAAAAAGCGGCTGATTTCAGCCGCTTTTTTTATGGGTTAGTATCCGTATCCTCCGTCGTCACCACCACTGTAGCCACTTTTTCGACGCTGATTCTTCTTTTGGTTCAGGCGATAGGTGAAAGTTGCTATATACGTGGGTTGGCGCCATTGGAACTCTGTATAGCTATCAAAGGTATCTGTAAAAGTTTCATTTCGGTACCGTTGGGTATTAAAAAGATCACTAACTCGGAAAGAAAGCGTTCCTTTATCTTTTAGAATGTCTTTGTTGATTCCCGTAGAAAGCCCCCCAAAAGGCTTGCTCTCTGATTGGGCAGTAAGACGTGGCCCTCTTACAAAGAGTTGATTTTGCCAGCTGAGTCCTTTCCCAAAATTAATACTTGAAATAAAGCGACTTGACCAACTGATATTCTTAGCGTCAAATACAAAATCGTTATAGGTACCAATCACTTCATTGCTATAGAGGTTGAAATTTGCATTGAGACGAATTTTTCGTGAAGGAGTATAGGTAAGATTGACTTCCCCTCCGTAGCGTTTATTTTCGGAAAGGTTGATGGGACCTCTCCGAAGAACGGGGACTTCAACAAGTTTCGAGTCGGGATCATTGGTGTCACCGCTGATCACAACACGTTCGCCTGTGTCTTCGTTGACAAATTGGAAGTTGTTGGTGGTCCGCTGGTAGTAAATAGATCCGTTGAGGGTAAACTTATCATAGCGTTTTAGATACCCTAAATCAAAGCTTCCTGTGCTAGCGGGATCGAGATCAGGATTTCCACGGAAAAAGTTGGTCACACTATTTCGAGAAGGGAAGGGGTTTAAGAAAAAACCTCTTGGACGGCGGATTCGCTTGGCATATCCTAAGGTGATGTTTTCCTTTTCGTCGATTTCATAGGAGAGATTCACGGTTGGAAACCAGTTGGTGTAGCGTTTATTAGTATAGTCATTTGTGGTGCGTTGATCAATGACGATATTGGAGTCTTCCATTCGCAAGCCTAATAAAAACGAAAACTTATCAAGTTTTTTCCCAAACTGACCATAGGCAGCATTGACAAATTCTTTATAGACCAATAGGTTGGTTAGATTTGGGTCGACGGATCGGAGACCACCATCAAAGAAGGCCACTTCATAGTCCGTTTCAATGGTATTGAAGGTTCCGCGATAGCCCAATTCAATTTGGGTGTTTTCATCAATGGGGTATACATAGTCAACTTGGGCTAAAAGTCTTTTTTGTGATTCGAGTGTTATTACTTCCTCATCAGTATTGGCGCGGCTTTCGGGTAAGGTCTGGAAACTGGTGATTTCTGCAAACTCTTCTTCGCTGCTTTCTTCGTATTGATAGGTAGCACTGATCTCATGTCCTTTATCATCAAATTTTTTCTCATACAAGCCTGAGATTTGAAAAGATTTGTCACGTTCTGGCTCGTATTGGTTTCTTTCATTGGAAGAGAGTATGTTCCCGCCAATAGCATCAAGTTCCTCAATGGTCACTTTGCCATCATTGCGTCCATCATTATCACGAAAAAAACCATTGAGTGTAAAACTGCTGGAGTCGTCAATAAAATATTCTGCTCCTAAGGAGAGGAACAATTGATCTCGTTCGCGGTTTGTTTTGGAGTTTTCAAAAAGGAAAGTGTTGGGATCATCTCCATTGAAATACTCGTTTTCTGAAAGCCCACTATTGACATTGGTATTTCGGCCAATGGTGTTGGTTGAAAACAAGTTTAATTTTTTGGTTTTCCAGTTGAGCGTAGCTGTTCCTCTGTAGGTTTCGGGTACCCCCCCATTGATATTGAAATTTCCGTTAAATCCGGAACGATTTTGTTTTTTTAGAATAATATTGAGGATCCCTCCTGTACCTTCGGCATCGTAACGGGCAGAAGGAGAAGTGATTACTTCTACTTTTTCAATGGATTCTGAAGGCAACTGGCGTAAACCCTCAGGGCCTGAGATTCCAATCAGTCCAGAAGGTTTACCGTTAATCAAAATGCGAACATTGTCATTTCCTCGTAGGGCGACATTGCCTTCTACATCTACGGTAATTGATGGGATATTTCCAAGGACATCGGCAACGCTTCCTCCTCGAACGGTAATGTCTTTCCCTACATTGTAGATGCGTTTGTCAAGTCGAATTTCGACTTGTGTTTGTTCGCCAACCAATTCTATTTCATCCAACTCGTTAGCATCAATTTCCAGTGCAATGGTTCCAAGATCTAGATTGGATACGATTTTTACATTTTCTTGGGTATAGGTGGCAAAGCTGATATACTCAATATTGATATTGTATTGACCGGGGAGGGACTCGATTTTAAAATTTCCTTTGACATCTGTGATCCCACCTTGAATAAAATCGGGACGTTTGTTGTTGGTTAAAGTTATTGTTGCATATTCTAACGGTTGGCTCGTTTCTTGGTCGATGACTTTTCCGCTGATAATTGCCTTTGGTGTACCTTCGGGTTTTTGCCCATAGGTAAAAAGTATTCCTAGGAGGAATACGATTCCTGCGTATTTACTGTTCATAGCTAATTTTAAAAATTGTGGGAATTCTAGTTTTAGATGTTATTCTTCTTCTTTCTTTTTGCGCATTTTCTCAACCAATCGTTGACGGAATCGGTGTTCTAAATGCAGGAATTTTAGGGTTTTTTTAGCACCAATGACTTCGGCAAATGCTTGCGCCATTTCCTCTTTCTTTTTCATTAGTTGGTGTTCCTTCTGATAGTGCTGTTCAATAAGTTCCATAGCACTAGCATCGGTGAGGTAAGTCAAGCTGTCTTTTAGCCATCGATGATTCTGGTAGTAGGCTTTGTGCAAGCTGTCTTTTGCTTTGTCATAGCGTCGAAACAAAGGCCAGAATTTTTCAGCTTCAGCAGTACTGAGATCCAATTCTTCGGTTAAAAAAGAAATTCGATAGGCTTTCACCTTTTTGTGATGCTCTTTGTGGTGGTCTTTGCGATGATCTTTGTTTTGGGCTTGGAGATTACCAAATACCCCAAACAGAAGGATACACCATCCCAATTGTAGAAAGTTATTTTTCATTTGCTTAAAAAATGGAAGTGGTTGTTATTGACGGTTTAATCATTTCGATGCGTATTCGAGTTTGCTGCATTGAATGCCATTTGTTTGCAACAGACAGGTTATGGGCTTTCATTTTCGTTTATTTCTGTCATCCAATAGGTATCACTATCCACAGTTAAAAACTGTGATACGGCTTCTTCCGTTAGTTCGGCTTCATGCCAATCTAAGGTCATTTCATTACCTAAGGTATTGATGGTGGCATCCAAATAACGTTCTGCCTCATAGTCATTACCAAGGTATCCAGCGATTTGTTCCACATTCAATTGCTCGATGGATGTGGTTTTGGCTTGATTGGTGTAATACCAAAGGCCTCCGATTAGGAGGACAAAACTTGCGGCAACTGCCCAAGGTTTGCTGATGGACGTTAAGGCAATGGTTTTGGAACGCTCTGGCGCAATACCCAGTTCCTCAAACACACGATTTTCCAAATCCTGTATAAAGGACTTGGGCAGTGGTTGTTTGCGTGATTTTTTTCGTAGTTTCATTCTATTTTTAGACGTAAAATTAGGCGAATGGTTTAAGGCTGGTTTAATATTTTTTTAATTTTTTTCTGAGCCAAATGATGTAAAGCTTTTACATTTCCGAGCGAAGTATCTAGTATTTCAGCAATCTCTCTGAGTTTTAGTTCTTGATTGTAATGGAGGGAAAAGACAGTTGCTTGCCGATGGGGGAGTTGTGTCAAAGCCACTTCAAGTTTTTTTTCAGCTTCGGACGCATCAAAATAGGGATCCGCCTCTTGATTGTTCAGAGCAGCCATTCGGAGATCATCTACATCCAGTTGCTGATGCTTGGCTTCTTTTCGTAAAAAACTCAAGGCTTCATTGGTGGCAATGCGATAGAGCCAAGTGTACAAAGCGCTTTTTCCTTCAAAAGATTCGATATTGTGATATACTTTAATAAAGCAGTTTTGTAGAACATCATCCGTATAGGTATGGTTGTGAACGATGCTTCGAATGTGATGATAGAGTCTTTCGTTATAGGTGTCAAAGAGATAGGTAAACCCCCGTATTTTTGTTTTGGGGTTTTTCAGAAACGTTAAAAGTTCGACTTCGGTCAATCGCTTGGGATTTTTTTGTATTGGACGATAAGTGAAGAGAAAGGTTTAATGCGTTTCCAAAAAAGAAATCAAATTTTCTAAGGGGCGGGCGAGAACTCCTTTTTCTCCGGAAACAACAATGGGTCGCTCTACAAGCTTGGGGTGTGCGGCTAGGATGTCCAGTAGTTCAGACTCCGACCATTCTTTTCCTTTAAAATCTGATTTCCAAAGGGCTTCCTGTGTCCGAACGAGTTCCTGTGGTTTTTTGTCAATCTGTGCAAAAACAACTTTCCAAGTAGCTGCGTCCAGTGGATTTTTGAGGTATTCAACAATTTGAATCGACGCCCCTTTTTCTTTAAGGTATTGAAGGGCTTCCCGGGATTTTCGGCAACGATTGTTATGGTAAATTGTGATCATTTTACAAAAATAAAAAAAACCTGCCGAAGCAGGTTTTTAGAGCGAGTAGTAGTTAGGTGCTTATTTTACTTGGTCAACAACAGCTTTGAAAGCCTCTGGGTGGTTCATAGCCAAATCGGCAAGTACCTTTCGGTTCAATTCGATGTTATTGGCTTTTACTTTTCCCATAAACTGGCTGTAAGACATTCCATGAATGCGTGCTCCTGCGTTGATACGAGCAATCCATAAGGCTCGGAAATTTCTTTTCTTGACACGGCGGTCGCGGTAGGCATAGCTCATGGCTTTGTCAACCGCATTTTTGGCTACTGTCCAAACGTTTTTACGACGTCCGAAATAACCTTTGGCTTGTTTGAGAACTTTTTTACGTCGGGCTCTTGAAGCGACGGAGTTTACTGATCTTGGCATAATTTTAAATTTTTTTGATGATGGCGGTATAGCTACGCTTTTAGGGCCATCTATCAGGGTTTAACAAATTTGTAACCGTTGCATTTTTATTTTAAACGCAATTGTTCTTTGATGCTGTTCACGTCATTATCGTGGACCAATCCGGAGTGGGTAAGTTTGAGCTTACGCTTTTTAGACTTCTTGGTTAGGATGTGACTCTTGAACGCATGCTTTCTTTTGATTTTACCAGAACCGGTCAGCTTAAAACGCTTCTTGGCACTGGATTTTGTTTTCATCTTAGGCATGATGCTCTTTTATTAATTACTACTCGTTTACTTTATTTTTTTGGTGTGATGAACATAATCATCCGCTTTCCCTCTAATTTGGGAAGTTGTTCTACTTTCCCGTACTCTTCTAAATCTTGCGCCAACCGTAGCAGCAAGATTTGACCTTGTTCTTTAAAAACGATAGATCGTCCTTTGAAGAAAACGAAGGCTTTCAGTTTGGCGCCTTCGGTCAAAAACTTAATGGCGTGTTTCTTTTTAAATTCATAATCGTGCTCATCGGTTTGTGGGCCGAAACGAATTTCTTTGAGAATCACCTTCGTCGCTTTGGACTTCATGGCTTTTTCTCGCTTTTTCTGTTCGTACAAGAATTTTTTGTACTCAAGAATTTTACAAACTGGCGGTGAAGCTTTTGGTGAAATCTCTACCAAGTCCAATTCTAGTTCTCGAGCAAGCGATAAGGCTTTGTTAAGTCTGTAAACTCCGACTTCAACGTTGTCTCCTACCAGGCGTACTTCCTGTGCAGTGATTTTCTCGTTAATGCGGTGTGGATCTTGTTTGATCACACGTCCGGGTCGGTTGGTTCTTCTTCTACGTATTGCTATGACTCGTCAATTTTAAATTACACTTCAAATGTAGAAATACTTTCTGATATTTCTTGCTGAACCATTTCGATCAAATTTTCAACCGAAAGAGTCCCTACATCACCTTCTTTGTGTTTGCGCACGGATATATTTCCTTGCGTTGCTTCTTGTTCTCCCACGATGAGCATGAATGGAATTTTGTTGAGTTCGGATTCCCGAATCTTTTTTCCAATCGTCTCATTACGGTTGTCCAGGAGGGCGCGAATTTCGTTATTTTCTAGGATATTTAAAACTTTCTGAGCGTATTTTTCATGTTTCTCGCTGACACAGAGAATACTTACTTGCTGTGGAGCCAACCAAAGGGGGAAGTTTCCTGCAGTGTGTTCCAAGAGAATGGCAACAAAACGTTCCAAACTTCCAAAGGGCGCACGGTGGATCATGACCGGACGGTGCAGCTCGTTATCACTTCCTTTGTAGGTGAGATCAAAACGTTCTGGAAGGTTGTAATCTACTTGAATGGTTCCCAATTGCCATTTACGACCTAGGGCATCACGTACCATAAAATCTAGCTTAGGACCATAGAAAGCAGCTTCTCCTTCTTCAATGACATAGTTTAGACCTTTATCTTTGGTGGCATTGATGATAGCGGCTTCGGCCAATTCCCAATTTTCAGGAGAACCGATGTATTTCTCGGGCTTTTTCGGGTCGCGTATAGATACTTGCGCCACAAAGTCTTCAAACCCAAGGGAACCAAAAACATATAGGACAAGATCGATTACGTTTTTAAACTCTTGATCCAACTGATTTGGCATACAAAAGATGTGGGCGTCGTCTTGGGTAAATCCTCGAACTCGAGTCAATCCATGCAGTTCACCACTTTGTTCATAGCGATAAACCGTTCCAAACTCCGCATAGCGTTTGGGTAATTCGCGATAGCTCCAAGGGCGCGCGTTATAGATCTCGCAGTGGTGCGGACAGTTCATTGGCTTGAGAAGGAAAGTTTCTCCATCTACGGGTGTTTCAATGGGCTGAAAGCTGTCCTCACCGTATTTTTCGTAATGTCCAGAGGTGACATATAATTCTTTATTTCCAATATGGGGCGAAATGACCTGCTCATAGCCCGCTTTGCGTTGGGCTTCTTTGAGGAAATTTTCAAGACGTTCCCTAAGAGCAGCTCCTTTAGGTAGCCAGAGCGGTAGGCCTTGTCCAACTTTTTGTGAAAAAGTAAAAAGCTCCAATTCTTTCCCCAGCTTTCGATGGTCACGTTTTTTAGCTTCTTCTACACGTTGGAGGTATTCGGTCAATTCCTTTTGTTTGGGAAAGGAAACCCCATAAATCCGTGTTAACTGTGGGTTTTTTTCATCCCCTCGCCAATAGGCGCCGGCAACGTTTAAGAGCTTTACGGCTTTGACAAAGCCTGTGTGAGGAATGTGTCCGCCGCGGCAGAGATCGGTAAAGTCGGCATGGTCGCAGAAGCTAATGGTACCGTCTTCCAAGTTTTCGATCAGCTCTACTTTGTAAGGATTGTTTTCGTTTTGGTAAAAAGCTAAGGCATCGGCCTTGCTCACTTCGCGCATTTGAAAAGCGAACTTTTCTCGAGCAAAAGTCAAGAATTGCTTTTCTAGTGCAGCCAAATCTTTTTCACTGATGGTCGTCTCTCCAAAATCTACATCGTAGTAGAATCCATTTTCAATGGCGGGCCCAATGGTAAGTTTGGCACTGGGATAGAGTGCCAAAATAGATTGTGCGAGAATATGGGCCGAAGAGTGCCAAAAGGCTGTTTGGCCTTCTGGGTCTTTCCAGGTGAAAAGCTTGAGATCCCCATCTTGGGTGAGTGGGGTAGCCGCTTCGACCGTTTCTTGATTAAACTGTGCTGAAAGGACATTACGGGCAAGCCCTTCACTAATGCTTTGGGCAACTTCTAGAACGGTCGTTCCTTCGGTATATTGACGGACGCTTTGGTCGGGAAAACGGATTGCAATCATAGATTTGTAAAACAACGGTGCAAAGATAGGGCTTCCGATTGGCTTGTCAAACCCGATTTAGGAGTTCTTCTTTTTGGGACGCGGCCCTAATAACCCCGCTGTTAGTGTTCGGATGCCCCAAAACCCCAATCCAATGGATAAGCCACATAGAATTATCCCTAAGATCAATACAGGATAATAAAAGGGATGCCCTTCGTTTTGAAAGGCTTGATAGATAACAACCGGACCCATAAACGCCAAGACGATAAAGCCCGCTACACGTTTTAATCCTTTGCTGAGCATTGCTGTGTTCATGAGGTAAAGATACGCAAGAAATGATGGATTGTTAATCGTTTGGCATAGTAGGTTTATCAAGCTTTTAGAACAGCTATTGGGGCTGTTCGTTACCTATCAATGTAGTAAAAATCAAAAAAAACAGAGATCTGTAAAATTTGTAGGAACTTGATGCGTAAACTTAAAGGGGTGGTGAACCCCACCAATCACTAATATTTAATAACATCAGGTTCAATTTTAATGTTATCGTAATATTCTTTCTCTAGTTTTTCAGTCCAAATGGTATTACTTGCACCATAAACTGCTAGGTAAGAAACTAATTTTTGTTTAGTAGAACTGTGCCAATGTTCAATGTTCTTATCACATTTAATAACATCACCTTCTCTAAGTTTAATTACTTTTTTCCCTTTTTCTTGGTAATAACCTTCACCTTTTACAATTATCAAAACCTGACCTGTAGAATGTTTATGCCAATCTAAAGTAGAGTCAGAACTGAATGTTGCAAGCGTGATGTTGTATTCAAAATCTGTGTCTGCTTCAACAATTCCTTTCAACCATGCATTCCCTAAATAATGTATGTTAGGTGCTTTTTCTTCTACATCAAGGTTGTCAATTTTATATGATTTTAAATTATATTCTTGAGAAGAAGAGACCAATGGAAAGAGAATTACAAACAAATATTTTCGCATCATAACATATTTAGTTTTAAGATTATTTCATTGAATTACATTTATTACACCAACCAAGTAGATAACCAATTCTAGTTTCATCCCAATCAAAACTATTTATATCCAAATACTCAAAACATTTATTACACCATTTAGCAATAACATATCCATCTGAATTAGTTAGAACTTTAAAATTAAGACACTTTCCTTTATTTTCAGTTGTCGTTACTATTCTAAATTACTGAACTTTAATAAATCTCAAATATTTTAACTCATAATTAATTCCCATTCCTTATTATATTCACACCAACTCTATAAGTCATCTCAAAATGATTTTTATATATCAAATCGCGTAACTGCAGGAATCTATTGATTATATGGTCATAGAAAAACACCTTGGTTTGCGGTTTTTTTTGAATAAGGTGCAGATCAAAAGCTATGCATACATTTCTTAAATATGGGCGGGCATGTTCCAGAAGACGCAACTTTTCATTTTTAGGGTCTATGATTAACAATTTATCATTTTCCATTTCTTTGAGTCGATCGAGACATTTTTCTAAAGCTGAAAACTTCAAGTTGTTGTCCTTCCAACGGGTTTCAAAATGACACATAATATTTAAAATATGTTCTCTTACAATTAGGTCTTCTTTGCTGAGGACAAATCCTTTTAGAATCGGTAATTCCTCTTTATTAACGGCTTCTGTGTATGCTTCTAAAGTCTTACTGTTTTGCGCAAATCCGCACCAAGAATCACTAATGGAACTCATTCCTAAGCCAATCATAAGCTGGGTTTTGTTGGCAGTATATCCCATAAAATTCCGATGAAGTATCTTTTTTGAAACAGCTTTATAAAGGGAATCACTCTTTAACGCAAAATGATCCATTCCGATTTCCTCATATTCGGATTGGTGTAATAGTTCTTTTCCCCTTTGGTATAAGGCTCTTTTTTCGGCGGCACTTGGCAAATCATCTTCGCTATAACCTCTTTGCCCTACATTTTTTATCCAAGGCACATGAGCGTAGCTGTAAAACGCCAACCTGTCGGGCTCTAATTCTTTGGAAAGGGTAATGGTTTTGGTGATGCTATCAATGGTCTGAAAAGGCAATCCAAACACTAAATCGTGACTTAATGAATTGTACCCAATTTCCCGAGCCCATCGGGTTATTTGTTTTACTTTTTCAAAAGGCTGAATTCTATGAATGGTCTTCTGGACTTTTGGGTCATAGTCTTGAAAACCTAAACTAATTCTCCGAAACCCGATATCGTATAATATTTTTAAATGTTCTACGATTGTATTATTAGGATGTGCTTCAAAACTGAATTCAAAGTTGTTGTCCAGTACTGCTTTGGAAGTGATTTTTGTTATTAACTCCTTTAGATTGTGTGGCTCAAAAAAAGTAAGGGTACCGCATCCTAAATGAATTTCTTTAATCCGAGGTTTTTGAGAAAATAGTTGAAGATACAACTGCCACTCTTTAAGCAGTGTTTCTATATAGGGTTTCTACATGCTATGCCTTTTGGTAATTCGTTTGTGACAAGCACAAAATGTACAGAAAGACTCGCAAAAAGGTAAGTGAATATAAATACTGATTCCTTCAGTGTGGTTGGTTTCTTCAAAGGATTTTGTCACCAAATTTTTCCAGTCCAGAATGCTAACGCCCTCCTCATTCCAATACGGAACCGTTGGGTAACTGGTATATCTAGGGCTCGGAATATTGTATTTTTCGATTAAGTTATTTGTCATGGTTTTTTTTCCTAAAAGCGGCTTCTTTTTTGATGATATGGAATTGTTCTTGGGTCAATTCATATCGATTGATTGTTTGGGGAAAGTTGATGGGACCGGTCGTGGTTGGGTAGGTTCGAACGAATTCAAAGCCAAATTTCTTTAAGGTTTTGTTTGGAGCCCTATTTTTAGATTAGGTTTCACAGATCAGTTTTTTAAGGTTTAAATTTTCATAGTAAAAAGGAATCGTTAAGTTTAAGAATTCCATCCCTAAACCCGTTTTTCGAGTTTTATTATGCCAAATATGAAGATGCATCGTTGCGGATTCTCAAAAACGAATGCTGTTTGCATTGGAATGTCCAATGGCTTGGTTGTTTAACAACCAAATGATGTAGTAATTACTCTTTTGGGAATAAATTTTTTTTCTTTCAATTTAAAGTTTTTGAATCCATTGATTCCTGTCGGGCAACTTACTTTTATCAGCCCCCATTCCTTTAAGAAAGGTTGTTTCTGAATGGGTAAAGTAATCTGCTATTTTGTAGATATCAGATTTATTGGGTTCACTTACTGAAAGATTCATGTATAGTTTAAGATTGGGCATGTTATTACATCCCTACGGAGCAAAGCAAAGCTAATAAAAACAAATAGATTATCGACTTCGAAAGACCGCTACGGCTTGGCGTACGGAAGGATATTTTTGAAGTAGTTGTTTGGCTTCCTTATGGGGCAGTCCTGTTTGTGTCATCACCATTTGGCAAGCTCGCTCGTGGAGTTTGTCATTGTTGAGCTGCATATCCACCATCTTGTTGCCTTGTACACGACCGATTGCGATCATGCTGCAGGTTGTGATACGGTTTAGGATTAACTTTTGTACAGTTCCGGCTTTTAATCGTGAACTTCCCGTTACAAATTCGGGACCTACGATGACCTTAATGGGATAATCGGCATAGTTTGAGAGGGGAGCGTTGTGGTTGCAGCAAATGGCTCCGGTAACAATTCCGTTTTCTTGACAGCTTTTTAAGGCATGAACCACATAGGGCGTTGTACCTGAAGCGGCAATCCCTACCACGATGTCTGTACTATTGATTTCATTGGTTTCTAAGTCTTTCCAGCCTTGGATGGTACTGTCTTCGGCTTGTTCCACGGCCGTAGTAAGAGCTTTTTGCCCTCCAGCGATAAGACCTACTACTTGGGATGGATCAGTGCCAAAAGTAGGGGGGCATTCAGAGGCATCCAAAACGCCCAAACGACCGCTGGTACCTGCTCCCATATAAAACAGTCGGCCTCCTTTTTCAAAGGCCTTTACGACCTGAGCAATCAAGGCTTCTATTTCCGGCAGCACCTTCCCTAGAGCGGCCACGGCTGCAGTGTCTTCTTGCTGCATTCCTTCAATGAGTTCACGAAGGGATTTTTTTTCTAAATCTTGGTAGTGTGAATCTTGCTCGGTGATTTTTTCAAATGCCATAGTCTAAAATAGGGCAAAAAAAAACGCTACCGAAGTAGCGTTTGATTTTTAATTGAGCTTGGCGTCTAGATTTGTTTTCAGGGCATCCAAGAACTGTTGGGTAGTGAGGTAATGGGACTCATTCATGTTTTTTTCATGAATCAACAAGGCCAAATCCTTGGTCATTTTACCACTTTCAATGGTCTCAATACAAACCCTTTCTAGCGTAGCACAGAAATCTATCAAAGCTTGGTTGTCATCCAATTTCCCTCGGTGAGCCAAACCACGCGTCCATGCAAAGATGGAAGCGATTGGGTTGGTAGAAGTAGCTTTTCCTTGTTGGTGCTGACGGTAGTGACGAGTCACGGTTCCATGTGCTGCTTCCGCTTCCATGGTTTGTCCATCAGGCGTTACTAAGGTAGAAGTCATCAAACCGAGTGATCCAAATCCTTGGGCCACAGTATCAGATTGTACATCCCCGTCATAATTCTTACAAGCCCAAACAAAGCCTCCATTCCATTTCATGGCTGCTGCTACCATATCATCGATAAGGCGGTGTTCATAGGTAATGCCTGCGGCTTCAAATCGGTCTTTGAATTCACTATCAAAGACTTCTTGGAAAATATCCTTGAAGCGTCCATCATAGGCTTTCATGATGGTGTTCTTAGTAGAAAGGTACAACGGCCATCCTTTGTCCAAGGCGCGGTTCATACAAGAACGTGCAAATCCGTAGATGGACGAGTCGATGTTGTACATGCTCATCGCGACTCCGTCTTCCTGGAAGTTATATACTTCCCAAGACTGTGGTTCGCTACCATCTTCTGGCGTAAAGGTCATGGTTAATTTCCCTTTTCCTTTGGTCACAATATCAGTGGCTTTGTACTGATCCCCAAAGGCATGACGGCCAATACAAATAGGCTTGGTCCACCCTTGTACATAACGAGGGACATTACTCATGATGATCGGTTCACGGAACACAGTTCCTCCCACAATGTTACGAATGGTTCCGTTGGGTGAACGGTACATTCGGTTAAGTTTAAATTCTTCCATGCGCCCCTCATCTGGAGTGATGGTGGCACACTTTATTCCTACATGGTATTTTTTAATAGCTTCGGCTGCATCTACCGTAATCTGGTCGTCGGTTGCATCCCGGCTTTCAATCCCTAAATCATAGTATAACAGTTCGACATCCAAATAAGGGAGAATGAGCTGTTCCTTAATGAATTTCCAAATGATGCGCGTCATTTCATCCCCATCAATTTCAACAACAGGATTCGCGACTTTTATTTTTGACATATGTAATCGTATTGGTTTCGGGTGCAAATATACAATCGAAACAGTTTAAATATAATTTTGGTTTGGGTCAAAAAAAAAGATTGCCGAAGCAATCTTTTTAAATAATATTAATAACGCGCTTCTTTGATACGTGCTTTCTTACCTCGTAATTGTTTGAAGTAGTAAATACGTGAGCGACGAACTTTACCACGGCTATTCACTTCAATTTTTTGAAGAGCAGGCATGTTGATGGGGAAAATACGCTCCACACCTACGGTACCTGACATTTTGCGAATGGTAAATGTTTTGGATAAACCGGTTCCTTTTACTTGGATGACCACACCTTTAAAAAACTGTGTTCTGGATTTGTCTCCTTCTCGGATTTCGTAGTACACAGTAAGGGTATCACCACTGGAAAATTCGGGAAAATCTTTTTTCTCGATGAATTGATCTTGTACGTAGCTAATTAATTGTTCCATGTTAGCTGATTTGTTTGTTTGTGCAGGGAACATTCACGAGTATCGTCAGTGGTTCCGTTGCGAGTGCAAAAGTAGCGATAAAATTCGATTTTACAAGGAAAATATGTGGGAGTCGTAAAACTTATGGCAAAAGATCAGGCCGCAATTTCTGGGTGCGCTCTAACGCCTTTTCCATTCGCCAGTCCTCAATGGCGGGGGTGTTGCCTGAGGAAAGAATTTCAGGTACGTTCCAGCCTTTGTATTCTGCAGGGCGTGTATAGACAGGGGGTGCTAGAAGATTGTCCTGAAAGGTGTCGGAAAGTGCAGAAGATTCATCGCCCAATACTCCAGGGATCAATCGAATGATGCTGTCGCAAAAAACAGCAGCAGCCAGTTCTCCTCCAGAGAGGACAAAATCTCCAATGGATATTTCGCGCGTGATCAAATGATCTCGAACCCGTTGATCCACCCCTTTATAATGTCCGCAAAGAATGAGAATGTTTCCTTTTAAAGAACATTCATTGGCAATTTTTTGATTGAGTCGTTCTCCGTCTGGTGACATATAAATGATTTCGTCATAATTGCGTTCTTTTTTCAAATCTTCAATACAACGATCAATAGGGCCAATCATCATCACCATACCTGCACCCCCCCCATAGGGATAGTCGTCCACCTGGCGGTATTTGTTTTCTCCATATTCACGAAGATCATGCAAGTGGATACGCACTTTTTTGCTTTCACGAGCACGCTTGACAATAGAGGCTGAAAAGGGACTTTCCAATAATTCTGGTAAAAGTGTGATGATATCGATTCGCATGGAAACAAAGGTAAAAGAAAAAAGCCCCAATTCGTGTTTGAGGCTTTATTTGAGATTAATTTCTAAAAATGATCCTTTCATCATCGGGAGTGAGGATCAACAGGGATTCAATGTCTTCTTCGGGAAAGGCATCCAGTTGACTGATATCATCTATGGATTGTCCATTGATCTCTAAAAGAATAGAACCTTCTCCGATTCCATACATGTATAGTGAGCGATTATTGTTATTGATAATTTCAACCCCATTTTCCAAATCTCTTTCCTTCTTTTCTTTGGGATTTAAGTTTTTTAACTCCATGTTATGGAAGAAAGTGCGTTTGAGTTTTTTTAGTTCTACCGTTACTTTTTTGCGTACGCCATCACGGATGTAGTCCACCGCCACTTGGTCGCCAGGACGTTTGGTAGATAAATACCCAGTGAGATCGGAGAATTTATTGATCTTATTCCCATCCACACTTTTGATAATATCTTTAGGGGCTAAGCCTGCACTTTCAGCCCCCATGCCTTCTTGAAGGGTTTGGATATAAAAACCTTCGGTTTCATTTAGATCCAATTGCTCTGCCATTTTAGAGTCGAGTGCTCGTCCGGCCACTCCTAGTAGACCTTTTTGGACATTCCCGTATTCCAAAATATCTTCAAATACTTTACGAGCAATATTGCTGGGCACTGCGAAGGAGTAGCCTACAAAACCACCTCCAACCGAGGTGATAGCGGTATTGATTCCAACCAATTCCCCTTGGGTGTTGACCAAAGCTCCACCACTGTTTCCAACGTTTACGGCCGCATCGGTTTGTATAAAGGATTGGTTTTTCTGATCTCTTTGATTTAGGTCGCGAGACTTGGCACTAATGATTCCAGCAGTTACCGTTGAATTGAGATTAAATGGATTTCCTACAGCCAAAACCCATTCTCCGACATTTGTGGCATCCGAATCGCCAAAGGTGAGATAGTCAAATCGATGGTCGCCTTTGATCTTTAACACGGCTATATCGGTATAGGCATCTGTGCCAATGAGTTCAGCTTCGTAGGTTTTGTTGTCATTGGTGGTTATTTCAATAGTAGAAGCTTCGTCTATGACATGATTGTTGGTAATAATTAATCCATCAGGAGAAACAACGACCCCAGAACCTGTGCCTACCTTGTCAGGCATTCTTTCTCCATAGAGACTTCGCATCCACCAAGTTTGTTGTCGATCGTAATGGCCGATATTTTTAACATGTACTACACCATCAATGACTTTTTCTACCGTTTTGGTAAAGTCCACCTCAAAAGCAGCCGAATTAGTGCTAAAGTTAGTGTTGACCATTCGTGGAGAAGTTGAAAACTCGGACGTATAAGTTTGCTGAGTGGATTGAGTGGGGGCTTGAAATTTTTCAAAAATAAAGTAGCTCGCTATAGAACTAATCAGGGCTACAACTACTAAGGGGATTATTTTTTTCATAATTTTTCTTTTGATAACAATCCAAAATTATAAAGAAGTTGTAATGTTTCTTTTTGCTTTAACGACATTTTAACAGCTCTACCGACAGGAAAAATATCTTATTTTTACGCTGTGATGATTGCATTTGAAAAATACCATGGTGCTGGAAACGATTTTGTTTTGATAGACAATCGTTCGCAGCATTTTCCCGCGATTGACCGTAATACTTTGATCCACCTAATGTGTGATCGAAATTTCGGAATCGGTGCTGACGGATTGATTCTTTTAGAAGACCACCCAGAAGCTGATTTTGAAATGCGTTACTTCAATTCCGATGGACATTTGAGCAGTATGTGTGGCAATGGCGGACGTTGTGCGGTTGCTTTTGCTCACAAACTGGGTTTGATTCACCAAAAAACGCACTTTCGGGTAAACGGAGGGCACTATTCAGCTCAAGTATTGGGAAAAGAAACCGTATCACTTGCCATGGAAGACGTGCCCTCAGTTGAGAAAAAAAAGACCCATTGTTTTTTAGATACTGGATCTCCCCATCATGTGGTTTTTGTTCCCGATGTTAGGAGTGTTGATGTTGTTTCCGAGGGAAGAAGCATCCGATATGGCACCCCTTACAGCGAGGACGGAACCAATGTGAATTTTGTAGCCCCCTTGAATGACAATCAATATGCGATCCGAACGTATGAAAGAGGTGTAGAGGGGGAAACGCTCGCCTGTGGTACAGGAGCCGTTGCAGCAGCATTGGCTATTCATGCCACGCAGCAAACCATAGCCACTTCGATTCAGCTTGAGGCACCTGGAGGTTTATTACAAGTCGATTTCACCCCAGAAGGGAAAGGTTTTACCGATATTTATCTGACCGGTCCGGCAGTATTTGTCTTTGAAGGAATCTTTTGATGAAAAAAACAAACTATTCTTTGCGAGTTTTGGAACTGGAAGACCTCGACTTTCTGTTCGCTATTGAAAACGATACGCGCTTTTGGAAATACGCCAATCGGACGAAGCCCTACACCAAGGCTTTTCTTACGGAATACATACTACAATCGCATTTGAGTATTCAGGAAGCCCAACAACTCCGTCTGGCTTTGGTTGATACTGCTGGCAAGGCTTTGGGTTTTGTGGATCTATTTGAAGTAGATTTACACCACCGTCGTGCCGCTGTGGGAATTATAATCCATCCCGATTACCATCAGCAAGGACTTGGAACGCTGGGCTTGCAGATGCTGTTGGACTATTGTCAAGCCCACCTTTCACTGCATCAATTGTTTTGTGATATTGATGCGACCAATGAAGTAAGTTTACAGCTTTTTGAAAAAGCTGGCTTCGAACATACCGGAACCAAGAAAGATTGGAATTACTACGATGGGGCTTTTCATTCGGTCAAGACCTATCAAAAAATATTAGACTGATGATGAATCCAAAAATAAAAATCGTATTGGGTGGTGGTGGAGCTATACTTTTTAGTTTGCTGCTATTGTTCTCGGCCACCTTCTATTGGGATAACACCTCTTTTGAAGCAGATAGCACAGCGATTTATATTGAACGAGGTTGGGATTTTGAATCCCTTCAAGACGCCTTAGCACCCCATCTGAAGTCATCTACTTTATTTGCTATAGCGGCAAAAGCAAAAGGATATTCGTCTCGGGTTCGGAGTGGAAAATACGAAATAGCAAAAGGGCTTTCCAATAATGAAATCATAAACCGTTTACGACAGAAAAGCGACCCGATCAGGATTACGTTCAACAATCAAGAACGTCTGGAGAACTTGGCTGGACGATTGGCTCAGGTACTCGAGTCGGATAGTCTTTCTTTTTTGACAGCCATGAGAGATCCTGAATTTTTGAAAACTAGGGGATTTACAACTCAGACGGCTTTGGCGATGTACCTTCCTAATAGCTATGAGTTCTTTTGGGATGTAACACCTGCGGTCTTTTGTGAACGGATACACAAAGAGTATCAGAAATTTTGGAACACAACACGTAAAATCCAAGCTCAGAAGCAAGGGTTAACTCCTGTTGAGGTAATCACTTTGGCCAGTATTGTCCACAAAGAAGCCGTGCATGAAGACGAACGGAAAGTCGTGGCAGGGGTCTACCTAAACCGATTGCGTCGTCGGATGAAATTGCAAGCCGATCCTACCGTTATTTATGCTTTGAAAGAACGCTTTCAAAATTTTGATACCGTTTTCAAACGGGTTCTTTATAAGGATCTTCGTATTCGCTCACCTTACAATACATATCGGGTAAAACGATTACCCCCAGGGCCTATTGCCATGCCTGATATCTCAGCTATTGAAGCGGTACTCTCTCCCCAAAAGCATCGGTACCTGTATTTCGTAGCCAATCCGGATCGACCGGGTTATCATTTGTTTGCAGCAAGCTTGGACGGTCACAATCGAAATAAGCGTAAATATGTTCAGTGGCTAAACCGAAAAAAGCTCTATCGTTAGTCTGGTCCGTGAACTAAAAAAACCGCAGGGCGTTTGTGATAGGAGTCCAGTTTTAGTTTTTTCCAATGCTGTATGGAATAGGTTTTAATCCATTCTGTGGGCAAACTCAAATCACATGCTAAGGTTAATAGTGTAGAAGGTTGAAGCTGCTGAATGAGCGATCCCAGTAAAGAAATATTGCGATAGGGCGTTTCAATAAACAATTGCGTTTGTTGGTTTTGCAATGCTGCACGTTCCAGTTTTTTGATGGCTTGGGTTCGCTCTTTTGCAGCAATGGGTAAATAGCCGTGAAAGGTAAATTGTTGTCCATTGAGCCCCGAAGCCATTAGGGCCATTAGAAGTGAGGAGGGGCCTACCAGTGGCACCACTTGAATGTTTTTTTGATGCGCAAGAGCCACGATTACTGCTCCAGGATCAGCAACACCAGGACAGCCCGCATCCGAGATCAAACCGATGGAGGTTCCGGATTCGCAAACATCTAAATAGCGGCGGTATTCCAGTTCGGTGGTGTACTTATTGAGAGGGTAGAGTTGTAATTCGTTTTGTTTTTTTTCTGGAGAAATACGTTTGATAAAACGACGTGCCTCTTTCTCATTTTCAACAATAAAATGCTGTTGCTGTTCAATAGCTGTCTTTATCTGGGGTGACAAGCTGTCTAGTGGTGCTAGATCACCCAAAGGGCAGGGGATGAGAAATAATTTTCCTTTAGTGGTCATTTTCGAGAAGTTTGTTGGCGATGCGATCGGTGGCGACATCAATCATTTGATAAACCATTTCAAAACCCTCTGTTCCACCGTAATAAGGATCAGGCACTTCTTCATTTCCCAGTAATAAAGCCACTTTCTCCCATTCTGCATCCGTAGGTTGAAGCGCCTTGAGGTTGTTGTAATTAGAACGATCCATCACATAAATTCGGTCAAAGCGTTGAAAGTCTTTCTTTTGAAAGGGACGTGCTTTTTGATGGTTAATGGCAATGCCATATTTAGCAGCAACAGCAATGCTCCTGGAATCGGGAGGATTTCCAGTGTGATAGGCGGCGGTTGCAGCAGAGTCAACGGTAAAGGTTGTAGAAGGTAATTTATGGGCTAAGATACCCTCAGCCAAAGGGGAGCGACAGATATTTCCCAAGCAAACCATTAAAATGTTAACGGTTTCCAAGAGTGTTTACAGGGTTAGTTTTTGATTCAGATCTTCAACATATTTCCGAAATTGCTTATCGGTAAAGCTAAGGTTATCTACGGTTTTGCAGGCGTGAAGTACAGTAGCATGATCACGTTTTCCGATTTGAGTTCCGATACTGGCTAAGGAAGCCTTGGTGAATTTCTTAGCAAAATACATTGCCAATTGTCGAGCCTGGACAATATGACGCTTTCGTGTTTTGGATTGTAAGGTAGAAACATCCATTTGGAAGTATTCCGAAACCACTTTTTGGATGTAATCGATGGATACTTCTCGTTTTGTGTTTTTAACAAATTTATTGACGATTTCTTTTGCCAACTCCAAGTTGATTTCCACTTTATTGAAAGAGGATTGGGCAATCAGGGAAATGACAGCACCTTCCAACTCTCGGATATTGGATTTGATATTTTTGGCAACAAATTCTACTATTTCATTGGTCATTACAACCCCGTCTCGATAGAGTTTGTTTTTTAGAATAGATACCCGTGTTTCGAAGTTGGGTACCTGAAGCTCAGCTGACAATCCCCACTTGAATCGAGACAACAATCGCTGCTCAATATCCTGCATATCAATAGGTGCCTTGTCAGAGGTGATGATAACCTGTTTGCCGTTTTGGTGAAGGTGGTTGAAGATGTGGAAAAAAACATCTTGTGTGCCTGATTTCCCACTGAGGAATTGAACGTCATCGATAATCAAAACATCGATCAATTGGTAAAAGTGGATAAAATCGTTGCGTGTATTTTTTTTGACAGATTCAATATACTGCTGTGTGAATTTTTCGGCGGATATATATAGAACCGTTTTGTCAGGATATTTTTCTTTAATGTCCACACCGATTGCATGCGCTAGGTGTGTTTTCCCTAATCCAACACCACCAAATATGAGAAGTGGATTAAAGGAGGTGCCACCGGGCTTGGACGCAACGGCCATTCCAGCGGAGCGAGCCAGACGATTGGAATCGCCTTCAAGAAAATTATCAAAACTATAATTCGGATTGAGCTGAGATTCAATCTGTAAGTTCCGTATTCCCGGAATTACAAAAGGGTTTTTGAGTTCGCTGCTGTAAGTGCTTAGCGGTGCTTCAACCGTTTGTGAGGTTGCTGCTGATTTTGGATTGGATGGGATACTTTCCGTATGGGGTTGCTTGTTTCCATACGTATTCTCCATTCGGATCACATAAACCAAACTTGCTTCCTTGCCAAGTTCTTTAGTGAGTGCTGATTTCAAGAGTTTTACATAGTGTTCTTCCAACCATTCGTAGAAGAATTTACTAGGTACTTGAATACTTAAAATATTGTCGTCTAACTTGACAGGTACAATGGGGCTGAACCAAGTCTTAAAGGCTTGTGGCTGTATATTGTCCTTAATGAAGGTGAGACAATTTTTCCAGACCTGTTCAGCGGTGTTTCCCATTTAAGAGGTAGTAATTATGTAGTTTTTGGTTTTGGTTTAGACTTAGGACAAATATCACTGGTTTTTTTTTATTAAAAAATTCATTTTGCTATTGAAAATTAAGTTTTTTTTTCACAACTTATGAGTGCATGCTAATTGACTATTTTAAGTCAATTTCTTAAACAAAAAATCAAAAACGTGACTTATATCACTAAACCCATCCGAGTTCGATACTCTGATACCGATCAAATGGGGTATATGCACCATAGTAATTACCTTCGTTTTTTTGAAATTGCTCGTTTGGAGTGGATGGCCTCCTTGGAAATTTCCTACAAGCAAATGGAAAAAAATGGAATATGGCTTCCGGTTGTGAGTGCAGAAGTCTATTATAAGACGCCATCATATTTTGATGACGAACTCACCATCAAGGTTAAACTGGAAGAACGCCCTATGGCTTCTTTGCACTTCTCCTATGAAATTCACAATCAACACCAAAAGCTGGTTTGTACAGGGCTAACTAAATTAGCCTTTCTCGATGCCAAATTGCAGCGTCCAGTGCGCTGTCCTAAGAATTTGTTTGAGGCACTGAAACCTTATTTCTAAACCTATGAAGCCAATCGCTTTGTAGTGCCACTTTTTCTTGAGGCTGCTGGTTCAATTTGGGAGCTACAACCCCAGTTGATAGTTCTGAAGTCGTTTTAAACAATCGAATTTCATCCCATAGCTGAGCGTCTATAAATTGCTGTAATGTAAAAGCACCTCCTTCGACCAATACAGATTGTATATTTTGATTATATAAATAGGTAAGCATTTCCGAAAAATCAAAAGTTGAAGAATCGGATGTTAATGGGAACTCATGCGAACTGATATGAATCAGCTGTTGGTGGTGAAATAAAGCATCATCAGCATTCAACTTCCTTGAAGGGTCTAGTATAATGGGAATGGGATTCTTCCCTTTCCACTTCCGTACATTTAGCTTTGGATTGTCAGCCTTAACCGTATTGATACCCACAAGAATTGCCTGTTCTTCACTGCGCCATTGATGAACTAGCTGTTGCGAAAAGCTATCGGATAACCAAAAAACACCTCGCTCTTTGGCTGTCGAAGTAGGTGCAATATAACCGTCTTGACTTTCGGCCCATTTTAATACTATATAAGGACGTTTTTGGGTGTGATATTTAAAAAAACGCCGATTGATTTCGGCACATTCCTTTTCCAATACACCAACACGAATCTCGCAATGGTTTTCTTGCAGCCTAGCAACTCCAGTTCCAGCAACCATCGGGTTGGGATCCAAGGAGCCAATCACTACTCTTTTGAGGCGATGTTTTAGAAGTAAATCGACACAGGGAGGAGTTTTGCCGTGATGGCTACAAGGTTCAAGATTGACATAGAGGGTGGCTTCGGAAAGTAACTCTTTGTTTTTTACAGCATCAATAGCATGGACTTCAGCGTGGGGTTGGCCAGGGGTATGGTGCCAGCCTTCGCCGATGATTTTGTCATGGTGAACAACAACACTTCCAACCAAAGGATTGGGGTAGGTTTTTCCCAAACCCTTTTGAGCCAATTGCAAGCAGCGTTGCATGAAAATTTCGTCAGAATGCTTTAGTTTTGTATTCAATTGCTGTCTTCTTGGAGGGTAAAATTACTTATACTACAGCACATGACCTTGCGCAATATAAAAAATAGCGATAATAAGGAATTAGCAGCCCTACTTCGTTCTGTATTAGTAGAAATGGGTGTTCCAAAAACGGGAACTGCTTACGAAGATCCAGAGCTGGATCAGATGTTCGAAACCTACCAGGTGGCAAAAAGTGCTTATTTTATTATTGCAGAAGGGGGGAAACTCTTAGGAGGTGCTGGAATTGCACCACTCCGGGAAGGACCTTTGGAAATCTGTGAGCTACAAAAAATGTATTTTGCTCCACAAGCACGGGGTAGAAAATGGGGTGATCAGATGATTGAACATTGCTTGTTTTATGCCCAAACACAAGGATTTAAAAGATGCTATATTGAAACGATGCCTTATATGAAGGCGGCACAAAAATTATATCAGAAAAAGGGTTTTGAATATATTGAGGGACCTATGGGTAGTACCGGACACACCAGCTGCTCAGTTTGGATGATCAAAACGCTTTAGATGACCTTATTGAATTGGCATCAACTTTTTCAAGAGCGTTTGCAGACCAAGCATTCGAAGCCAGCCATTACGACCTACTTTAAACATTTACTGGCTGCATTTTTTGACTGGGAGCCAACGGTATTGGGGCTTTATCCAGACCGGGAACTTTCATCATCTCAGGCCGATGAGTTACAAAAAGCGTTAGAAGCGCTGCAAAGAGATAAACCGCTACAATATATAATAGGTCATACCGAATTTATGGACTTGACTTTGAAGGTAGGTTCAGACACTTTGATTCCTCGCCCAGAAACGGAAGAATTGGTTGGTTGGATTTTGGAAGACCATGAACCTTCAAGATTGACTGTAACCGATTTAGGGACAGGAAGCGGTTGTATTGCCTTAGCATTGAAGCACTATCGGCCTGATTGGGAATTGCATGCCGTGGATGTTTCAATAGCAGCTTTGACAGTAGCGGAAGAAAATGCGAAAATGCTCTCCTTGAGAGTACATTTTCACAATGCAGATTTAGGTAGTTCAGATATTGCCTTGCCGAAGTGTAACCTAATCGTATCCAACCCTCCGTATGTTAGCTTTCCCGAAAAAGTTGAAATGGAATCCAATGTTTTGGATTATGAACCGCATTTGGCCTTGTTTGCCCCAGAGCAGAAACCGCTTTATTTTTATGAACAAGTATTCAAAATCGCTTTGAAGAAGTTGTCAAAAGGAGGCGCTATTTACCTTGAAATTAACCCGTTGTTTTGTAATGAATTGATGGAAATGGTAGTATCTTTTGGCTTTAAAAACCCTACGATCCGTCAAGATTTATTTGGTAAAAACAGAATGCTTCGGTGTCAGTTATGAAAGATAAGGACCAACTTAGAATTGATCGGTTGCGCGAAATGCTACACCTGCACAACCACCGCTATTATATCCTTGATGCTCCCACTATTTCAGATTTTGAATTTGATCAACTTCTGAGTGAGTTGACACAACTTGAAAGCGCATATCCAGCCTATTTTGATCCCAATTCTCCTACCCAGCGAGTAGGGGGTGGCGTTACCAAGAATTTCGAAACTAAAAAGCATCGTTTTCCAATGTATTCTTTGGATAATACGTATTCGAAGGCGGAGTTGGAAGAATGGGAAAAGAAGATTCATAAAATAGTAGGAGCGGAAGCCTCTTTGGTTTACAGCTGTGAGTTAAAGTTTGATGGAGCTTCCATTAGTTTGACTTATGAAAACGGTCAATTTATTCAAGGTGTTACTCGAGGCGACGGCACTCAAGGGGACGATGTGACTCAAAACCTGAAAACCATTCCAACCATTCCACTACAATTGCAAGGAACTCCCCCTCCTTTTTTTGAAATACGAGGGGAGATTGTACTTCCCTCGAAGGCCTTTAATCGCTTGAATGCTGCACGTGAAGCCAAAGGGGAACCATTATACATGAATCCGAGAAATACGGCATCAGGGAGCTTAAAACTCCAAGACAGCCATGAAGTAGCCAAGCGTGGCTTAAGCTGTTTTCTTTATGCCTTGGCAGGGGATGATTTACCGTTGCATTCACAATTTGAAGCCTTGGAAAAATCGCGGAGTTGGGGCTTCAAAGTGCCAACGACAGCTCAGCAAGCACAAAACCTTCAGGAAGTTTTCGCTTTTTTGGATTATTGGGATGCTAAGCGCACAGATCTTCCGTATGAGATAGATGGTGTTGTTATCAAAGTAGATAATCTGTCTCTTCAAGAGGAGTTAGGATATACTGCAAAATCACCTCGATGGGCCATTGCCTATAAATTTCAAGCAGAACAAGTAGAAACTGTTTTGGAGTCTGTCACCTATCAGGTGGGACGCACTGGAGCCATTACTCCAGTAGCCAATCTTCGTCCCGTTTTGATTTCTGGAACTACAGTCAAACGCGCATCACTTCACAATGCAGATCAAATTGCAAAATTAGGACTTCGAATTGGTGACACTGTAGGGGTTGAAAAAGGTGGGGAGATTATTCCTAAAATTGTAAGCGTTTCAGAGGCCCATAGAGGTTTGGAACAGCAAACGGTTACTTTTATCGAAAACTGTCCTGATTGTCAGGCGCCCTTGGAACGTTCTGAAGGAGAAGCACAACATTATTGCACCAACAGCATGGCCTGCCCAACCCAATTGATCGGGAAGATTCAGCATTTTATATCGCGTAAAGCTATGGATGTTGAGGGTATCGGTAGTGAAACAGTTGTGCAACTCTTCGAAGCGGGATTACTCAGAAATATTGTGGACTTATATAATTTGGAGCCCGAAGCGATTTTACAGCTTGATCGAATGGCGGAAAAGTCAGTGCAAAATATTATTGATGGTGTTGAAGCGTCGAAAGTGAAACCTTTTTCCAAAGTACTATTTGCCCTTGGAATTCGTTTCGTTGGAGAAACAGTCGCAAAGACTCTCGCCAAACATTTTAGATCTATTAAGAATCTAAAGAACGCTTCTTTAGAAGACCTCGTTGCCGTTGATGAAATAGGAGATCGGATCGCTCAGAGCGTTCACAGTTTTTTGCAAAATGAAATTCATTGGAATCAAATTTTTGAGCTACAACAATTGGGCTTACAGTGGGAGTTGGCTCAGGAGATTGATGGAGGCGAAATGCCATTGGAAGGATTAAAGTTTGTTGTTTCTGGCGTATTTGAAACCTTTGATCGTTCGGGACTGAAGACCTATATAGAAAACAAAGGAGGAAAGATTGTGAGCACTGTGTCTAAAAACACTAGTTATATTGTAGCTGGCGTGGGAATGGGCCCTAGTAAAAAAGAAAAAGCTGCCGCCTTAGGGGTTCCTATCCTTGATGAAAGTGCACTGATGGAACTGGTAGAAGGGAGCGTTTGATGTTGTAAATACAACAAGCAGTTTTAAAATTATAATAAATTGTTAGTAATATAAAGTCTACGGATTGTAAATTCTATTTTTGATATGAAAATGTTCAAGTGGTTAAGTATTAAATTGATTCGCAGAGCTGCCCGAAAGGAATTAACTCGACAATCAAAAAGAAAAGTATCAAAACCCGAACACATTCGAAAAATAGGTGTTTTGATAGATACAAAAAATTCCGTTCACTCAGAAGAAATCCAGAAGGAGTTGGCGGCTTCTAGCTATGCAGAAGCGTCCATTACATTCTTTCAATACGATGCGCGCATTAAAAAAAACTCCGATACGGGCTCAGGTTTTTTTGGTCCCTCTGATTTTAATTTTGCTGGGGTTCCCTCTGCAAAAGTTCAAAAATTTTGTGCTACGAAGTTTGATTTACTTATCAATTATTTTACAGAGAATAACCCCTATTTACAGTTGATATCACTCCGATCAAAGAGTAACTTTCGAGTTGGTTTTTCCGAGGTCGATTCACAACTGAATGATTTGATTTTTGCGGTTCCCCAAACGGAACCCCAACTATTTTGCGCGCAAATGAATACGTATTTAAACTCCATTACAAACAAATGATTGATTTGAAAGGCCACGGTGTTGCTCTTATTACTCCTTTTGCAGAAGATCACGGAATTGATTTTGATGCTTTAGGGGCACACGTAGAACGTCTAATCACTTCGGGAGTAGATTATTTGGTAGTAATGGGGACCACGGCAGAGTCCGTGACACTAAAAGCTAAGGAGAAGGAGCAAATCCGATCTTTTGTGGTAGATACGGTTGCAGGTCGTTTGCCTTTGGTAATCGGGATCGGCGGAAATAATACTCAGGCAGTGTTAGAGGAAATTGAATCGACAGATTTGTCTCCTTTTAGTGCTATTTTATCAGTGTGCCCCCATTATAACAAGCCCAATCAGGAGGGCTTGTTTCAGCATTTTTCGGCCCTAGCAAAAAGCACCCAGAAGCCTATTATTTTGTACAATGTACCCAGTCGTACAGCTTGCAACCTGACTCCCGCCACCGTAGTTCGTTTGGCTGAACAATATGACACCATCGTTGCCATCAAGGAAGCCAGTGGTGATATGGCTCAAATTCAAGATTTAATCCGCCTAACTCCAGAACATTTTCAGATACTCTCTGGTGATGATGCTCTTGCAGTTCCTGTTCTTCTTGCCGGAGGTGTAGGAGTGATTTCAGTGATCGGAAACTTGCTCCCCGAGCGTTTCTCACAAATGATACATTGGGCGCATTCCTATCGTGTGAAAGAAGCTTTCCAAGAGCAGTACGCAATGTTGGATTTGATTGATCTATTGTTTAAGGAGGGCAATCCAACTGGGATCAAAGCGGCTTTGAGTCTTAAAGCAATCTGTCAGAATACACTACGTTTACCCCTTGTCCCTGCTTCTTCGGCTTTGATGGCCTCTCTCCAACAGGAAATTTCGTTGCTTGAGGTTATTTCCTAAACTTAAAAATAAGGTTTCTGTAACGCCAAGTGACATCTAGACCCTCACGTTTTATGAGTAGAGTTTTTTCCGACCACAAAATCACCAATTTATCCTACACAAATTCCTTCGATAAACGTATCATACTACAGATTAAAAGCTGAGTTATTTAACGGTAAAACAGACAGTTAAGTAGTGCGTTTTTAAATTTATTCAAGCTTGAAATTCTCAACAAATCCTTTCAGCTATTTTTAAAAAATGTAACAGACTAAAGTTTACTTCTACAGAATAGAATAGCTTTCTAATTAAATACAGTTGTGACATGAGTGGCCGTATTTTGATCACTGGAGCAAATGGACAGTTGGGCACTGTTTTAAGCCATGAATTAACAAAAAAACATGGCATTGAAAAGGTTGTAGTTTCAGATATCAATCCACAGACGAATACTCCTTTTATTTTTGAAAAAGTTAATGTTTGTGAATCCTGTGAATTAAATGCAGTTATTGTCAAATATCAAATCACTCAGATTTATCATCTGGCAGCTATTTTGTCTGCAGATGGTGAGTCAGATCCGCTTCGGTCATGGAAAGTTAATGTGGAAGGTTGGTTGAATGTTTTAGAAGCAGCGCGTAAACACAACATTCAAAAGCTTTTTTTTCCAAGTACTATAGGTGTTTTTGGCCCCTTATCTGCAAAAGTAGACACTCCAAATAATAGTTTTTTAGATCCATTGACAGTTTATGGTGTCAGCAAGTCTGCTTGTGAACTGTGGTCAAATTATTACGCGATGAAATATGGACTTGATATCCGTTCCATAAGATATCCAGGGGTGATGAGTTATCAGTCCATCCCAGAAGGAGGTACGACGGATTATGCGGTTGAAATGTTTTATTATGCAATCAAAGAAAAACCCTATATCTGCTACCTTGAAAAGAACACCAGACTCCCAATGATCTACATAGATGATGCCATCCGTGCAACCCTTGAAATCATGGATGTACCCATTGAAAAAATCAATGTTAAATCGTCGTATAATATATCAGGGTTAAGCTTTGACCCTGAAATGATTACAGCAGAACTTAGAGCACATATTCCAAACTTTCAAATAAGGTATCAACCCGATTTCAGACAACAAATCGCCGCCCAATGGCCCATCTCAATTGACGATTCCCAAGCAAGAAAAGATTGGGGATGGAAACCAAAATATTGTTTGGATGAGATTGTTGCTTTGATGATTGAGGGCTTTCGATCAGCATTTAATGAAAAATAAAAGGCATGAATTTCCAGCTTAAAAAATCACTTCAAAAGGAATTGGATCAAACCAAAGAATCAGGTTTATTTAAAAGTGAACGCATTATTATCAGCCATCAAGAAGTTCTAATAAAATTAAAAGACCAAAAAGAGGTTGTTAATTTCTGCGCTAATAATTATTTGGGACTCTCTTCCCATCCTGATGTCATTGCTTCAGCAAAGGAATATCTGGACACACACGGATTTGGTCTTTCTTCAGTCCGATTTATCTGTGGCACTCAGAATATCCATAAAGAATTAGAAAAAAAGACAGCTTCCTTTTTGGGTATGGAAGACTGTATTTTATATGCCGCTGCTTTTGATGCCAATGGTGGCTTATTTGAACCATTGTTTACTGATAAGGATGCAATTATATCAGACGCACTAAATCACGCCTCCATTATTGATGGAATCAGGCTTTGTAAAGCCAAGCGTTTTCGATATGAACATAACAATATGAATAGTTTAGAAGAGGAGCTGAAAAAGGCAGAGGGATGTCGAAGAAAAATCATTGTTACTGACGGTTTTTTTTCGATGGATGGTACCATTCCTCAACTTGGTATTATTTGTGATTTAGCGGACAAATTTGGCCCCCTTGTAATGATTGACGAATGTCATGCAACCGGTTTTATTGGGCAAAAGGGGAGAGGTACTCACGAATATCATAATGTTATTGACAGAGTAGATATCATTACAGGCACCTATGGAAAGGCCTTAGGGGGAGCTACGGTTGGATTTACTGCGGCGAGTAAAGAAATTGTTGATATACTGCGACAGCGTTCCAGACCGTATTTATTTTCAAATTCCATGGCTCCCTCAATTGTTGGAGCTGCCATTAAAATTTTGGATATGATCAGCACTTCATCGCAGTTGAGAGATCAGTTGGAGTATAACACCAAAGTGTTCCGAAGTGAAATGGAAAAAGCTAACTTCGATATTCTTTCAAGCACCCATCCTATTTCGCCAGTGATGCTTTATGATGCTAAAAAAGTGCAAGATTTTGCCTCAAAACTTTTAGAAGAAGGGATATATGTTATTGGTTTTTTCTACCCTGTTGTACCCAGAGGGAAAGCTAGAATTAGGGTACAAATTTCTGCAGCGCATTCTGAAGATCAAATCCTCAAGGCTGTACAGGCTTTTATATAGGTGAGAAACAGTATTGGCTGAAAATAAATACACTAAATCAAACCTATATTTAAAAAAGCCAAAGCCAGAACAGCCGCCTCTTTGAGGCAAAAAATAAAGGGAGTTGTGCCACGGATAGAAGTTAACGTTAAATTTTTCTCAAAGATTGCTTGAGACTTTGATTTACAGTACCTTTATCGACTATTCGAATATAGCTATGAGTACGAAATTATTTAGGTTTCTTTCTTTGTTTTTGATAGCACTCTTTTTGGGAGGATGTAGCGAGTATCAAAAATTGATAAATGGGGATGTTATTTCGGACAAATACAAAGCCGCTGAAGCCTATTACAAAGAAGGAGATTATCGAAGAGCTAATCGTCTTTTTGAAATGGTGATTCCCGCTTATCGTGGAAAACCTCAAGCAGAACGTTTGATTTTCTTTTTCGCTGATTCGTATTTCTATACTAAGGACTATTATCTGGCAGCGTATCAGTTTGAGAATTTCATTAAGTCCTATCCTAAGAGTAACCGTATTGCAGAAGCCTACTTTATGGCAGCAAAATCGTACTACATGAAGTCAGCTATTTATAGTTTGGATCAAGAAGACACCCAAACAGCCGTGGAAAAACTTCAAATTTTCATCAATAATTACCCAGATTCTGAATTTGCCGAAGAAGCCAATGTGCTGATTTTAGAATTGCAAACCAAATTAGAGCGAAAGGACTTTGAAATCAGTAAACAATACTACACCATACAAGATTACAAAGCTGCAATTCAGGCCTTGGATAATTTTATTGGAGAGTTTCCAGGTACTAAATTTCGTGAAGAAGCACTCTATTACAAGTTTTTGGCCTCTTTTGAAATTGCTTCAAATAGTGTAGCAAGTCTTCAAGAGCAACGGTTGTTAGAACTCAAAAAACTTCATAATACCATTATAAAATATTATCCTGAGACTATTTTTTCGGAAGACCTTACACAGAAATTAAAACGAGTAAATAAATTGTTAGCGGTCTACCAAACCGACGAAGAAAAGCTTACCAAATAAAAAAAGCAGCAACATGACAAAATATATGAATTCTAAAGCCTCCGTTTCCACGCAAACATACAACCGTGAAGCGATCGAAAATCCTACAGAAAACATTTATGAGGCCATCTCTATAATTGCCAAGAGAGCTTCTCAGATCAATCTTGATATCAAGGGGGAATTGCATGAGAAACTAGATGAATTCGCCACTCACAACGACAGTCTTGAGGAAATTTTTGAAAACAAGGAACAGATTGAGGTTTCTAAGTTTTACGAAAAACTTCCAAAACCACAAGCAATGGCGATTGAAGAGTGGTTTAACGACAAGATTTACTACCGCAATACCGACGAAGCGGATCAATAGGCAATGAAAAGGCTTCGGGGTAAAAAGATAGTGTTGGGCATTTCTGCTGGAATTGCTGCCTACAAAATCCCCTCCCTAGTTCGTTTGTTAAAAAAAGAAGGGGCTTCGGTTCGGGTGATTTTGACTCCCGATGCGCATGCTTTTGTAACCCCCTTGACGCTTTCCGTTCTTTCCCAAGAAGCGGTTCTTTCATCCTTTGTGTCAGAGGATACCGACAATCCTGTATGGAATGATCATGTTGCCTTAGGTAATTGGGCAGACCTAATGCTCATCGCTCCAGCTACAGCAAATAGTTTATCGGCAATGGCACATGCCAAATGCAATAATTTCCTAATTGCAACCTATCTTTCCGCTCGCTGCCCTGTGATGATTGCTCCGGCAATGGACTTGGATATGTATGCACATTCAGCAAATCAAAAAAACATAGAAACCCTTGAAACTTACGGTAATATTGTTTTGCCAGTTGGTGACGGAGCTTTGGCCAGTGGTTTGGAAGGTAAGGGGCGTATGTTAGAACCTCAAGAGATTTTGGAACACACCATTCATCATTTTTATAGCCAACAACCTCTGTTAGGTAAAAAAGTCTTGATCACCGCAGGGCCTACCTATGAACCGATAGACCCCGTTCGTTTTATTGGGAATTTTTCATCAGGTAAAATGGGATATGCATTGGCGCATCAAGCGGCAGATTTGGGAGCTGAAGTCCATTTGATATTGGGACCCCATTCATTAGACACAGATGAAGCACCATTTACTATTGAAGAAATTAACACCGCCGATGAAATGCATGCAGCTGTTTTCAACCGCTACCATATGATGGATTTTGCCATTGCAGCGGCAGCAGTAGCAGATTTTAAACCTCGCACGCTTGCTTCTCAAAAAATCAAAAAAGAAATCGGAACACCCGCAATCGAGCTGATTCCCAATCCAGATATACTGGCACAGATGGGGGAGCAAAAAAAGAACCAGGTTTTGATAGGCTTTGCCTTGGAGACAGAAAACGAAGTGGCGCATGCCACCAATAAGCTCAAACGCAAAAACCTCGATGCAATTATTCTAAACTCCTTAGCAGATGCAGGCGCTGGATTTGCTACTGATACCAATAAAATTACTTATATTGGAAAAAATGAAGCGCCTAAATCTTTCTCCCTTAAGTCCAAAGAAGAAGTTGCTAAAGACATCTGGAATGAGATTCTTACCTAAATTATTTACTGCTTTACTTTCCGTCAGTCTCTCCTTTGGTCTGACGGCTCAAGAATTGGAAAGTCAAGTAGTCGTCAATGCGGACTTGGTTGACCAAACCAATCGTCAAATATTTGAGACACTGGAGCAATCGCTCAATGAATTCATCAATTCACGCACCTGGACGCAGCGAGACTTTTTACCACAAGAACGAATCAAGTGTAGTTTCGTTTTAACACTCACTTCCTACAGCGACAACCGCTTTGAAGGTAATTTACAAATCCAATCTCAACGCCCCATTTTTGATAGTAACTACGACAGCCCGCTCTTTAACTATCTTGACAATGACATTTCTTTCACTTACCAAGAATACCAACCCTTGGTTTATAATCCAGCTATTTTTCAATCGAATTTAGTTTCATTGCTGAGTTTTTATATTCATATTATCTTGGGTCTTGATGCGGCTAGTTTTGAAAAAAATGGAGGAGCAAACTATTTTGATTTGGCACAGAAAATCACCAATCTTGCCCAACAATCCAAACTTATCGGTTGGAACCAAAACGACGGAATTCGAAATCGATTTTGGTTGATTGATTCCTTGCGATCCAACACTTTTCGGGAATACCGCCAAGCCTTATATCAGTATCATCGTGAGGGAATGGATCAGATGGTATCCGATCCAATGAAAGCCAAAGAATCATTAGTTTCCTCGATACAAATGCTCTACAAACTTTACTCAAGACGCCCAAATGCTTTTCTATTACAGATTTTTTTTGATGCCAAAGCGGGAGAGTTGGTAGATGTATTCACGGGTGGTCCTAGAGTGGGAATCAACAACATGATTGGTCAGCTCCGAAGGATGGCTCCTTTTTTTAACCCACAGTGGAAAGAAATCAAATTCTAATTGTTTGATTTTACTCCTTCTCTCTGCTATCTTTGATAAAATTTAATTCGTTTGTTAACCGCTCTTTCCATTGATAATTATGCCTTGATTGAACACCTTGATGTGTCTTTCGACACGGGTATGACCACTATCACTGGAGAGACGGGGGCTGGAAAGTCAATTTTATTGGGCGCTTTATCATTAGTACTTGGAAAACGTGCCGATCGTTCTGCACTTAAGGACAGTGCCAAAAAGTGCATTATTGAAGCACATTTCGACATTGCTTCCTATGGTTTGCAATCTTTTTTTGAACAAGAAGCATTAGATTATTCCAACGAAACGATCATTCGAAGAGAAATCATTCCTTCTGGAAAATCACGTGCTTTTGTGAACGACAGCCCTGTAAACTTGGACGTCCTTGAACAACTAGCTAATTTTTTAATAGATATTCATTCCCAGCATCAAACCCTAAAGCTGACCAAAACAGAATATCAATTTCAAGTGTTAGATGCATTGGCGGGTAATCAATCCCTGTTGGAAAAATACCAAGAGACATTCACGCGCTACAAGCAAGGAAATAAAGAATTGGATCTGCTCCGCTTAGCTGCTTCACAAGCCCAGAAAGACCGGGATTACAATCAATTCCTATACGATGAATTGATTGCAGCAGATCTACAAACCGATATGCTGGCTCTAGTAGAAGCTAAAGTTCAGGAGTTGGCAAGTGTTCATGACATACAACAGAGTTTGGCTGCAGGAATCCAAATTATTGAAGCAGAGGAAATAGGTTTGCTGCATCTATTGGGCCAACTACGTCTGGAATTAAAAACAGCCGTTCAAAAATCCGCCGATTTAGAGGGACTCCCCCTGCGTTTGGAAAATCTGCATGCGGAACTGACCGATATTCATTCGGATTTACAAATGAAATCCGGAGGCTTGGAAAGCGATCCAGAGGCATTGGCTTTAGCTGAAAACCAGTTGCAAAACATCTATACACTCCTAAAAAAACACCAAGCAGCAAGTATTCTTGAATTGATACAAAAAAGAGATTTTTTGGAGACTCAGCTGGAGAATACAGAGCAACAGCAAGAACGCATTGCAAAATTGGAGCAAAGAACTGCGAAAGATGAAGAGCATCTTACAAAATTGGCCGTGGAGCTACGAGAGCAACGTCATGAGGCGATTCCAGACTTGATTTCAAAAATGGAAAACCTCATTGCTAAGATGGGAATGCAGAATGCACGTTTTCAAATCGAATTGATCCCTTCGGACACCTTTTTATCACAGGGACAAGATCAAATGGAATTTCTTTTTTCCGCCAATATGGGGGGTAAGTTTGGCTTGTTGAAAAATGTTGCTTCTGGGGGTGAACTGTCTCGAATCATGTTGGCAATTAAGGCTTTGTTGTCAAAATATAAAAAACTCCCCTCCATTATTTTTGATGAAATTGACACGGGAGTCTCAGGTGCCATTTCAGACGAAATCGCACGTATTATGACACAAATGGCAAGCTATATGCAGGTGTTTACGATTACACACCTTCCGCAAGTAGCAGCCAAAGGGAGTCAGCATTTTAAAGTCTATAAAACCATTTATAACGAGGGAACACAAACCCAAATCAAAGAATTGAACAAAGAAGAGCGTATTGCCGAAATAGCCAAAATGGTGTCTGGAAAAGAGTTGACACCTACGGCACTGGAACACGCTAAGGAATTATTAAACTGAGAAAATTTAACAAATGAATCACGCAATATTAAAAGGAAAAAAAGGAATTATTTTTGGAGCTTTGGATCAGGAGTCCATCGCATGGAAAACAGCTGAGGCTGTTCACGCTGCTGGAGGACAGATCGTATTGACCAATGCACCTGTTGCCATGCGAATGGGAACCATTAATACCCTTGGTGAAAAAACCAACGCTCCTGTCATCCCGGCAGATGCTACCAAAATAGAAGATTTAGAAAATTTGATTGATGAAGCTCAAAACCATTTGGGAGGAAAGTTGGATTTTGTGTTGCACTCCATTGGAATGTCCGTGAATGTTCGAAAGGGGAAGCACTACACCGATCTTAATCACGACTGGATGACCAAGGGATGGGACGTGTCGGCAGTTTCTTTTCACAAACTTATGCAGGTTCTATACAAGAAAGACGCGATGAATGAATGGGGGAGCATTCTTGCTCTTTCTTACATTGCTGCACAGCGTACTTTCCCAAACTACAATGATATGGCTGATAACAAAGCTTATCTAGAATCTATTGCGCGTAGTTTTGGTTACTTCTTCGGAAAAGACAAAAAAGTACGGGTAAATACTATTTCCCAATCACCAACATTGACCACTGCTGGAAAAGGAGTTGAAGGTTTGGATGGATTTTTGACCTATGCCGAGCAAACGGCTCCTCTTGGAAACGCTTCTGCGGAAGATTGTGCTAATTACACCGTGATGATGTTCTCCGATTACAGCCGAAAAGTCACCCTTCAAAATCTATTTCACGATGGTGGTTTTTCCAATGTAGGAGTCAGTCAAGAAGTGATAGATGCGTTGACGGACGCTTCCTAAACGAACAAGATGTCCGGACAATTCAATCAATTTAAGCAGTTGGCCAATCGATGGCTTCCGGACAAAAGTAAGGCTCAGTTTTTTTTAATTTTTGTAGTCATATCAGTCGTGTTTTGGGTGTTAACTCGTTTTTCAAATGTTTACATTGCGAGTGTTGACTTTGATGTCGAATTTGAAAACATACCCAAAGAAATCACCATTTCAAATGCTCCCACAGAAATAGTGGCCAGTGTCGAAGCGAGTGGCTTTCAATTGTTATTATATCAGATTTTTGGAAAAACACTAAAAGTGAACCTTCAAAATGCACAATTGGAGGATGGCTCGGGGCGTATAAATCTATTGATTCAACAAGCCTATCTCAGCAGTCAATTGTTCGAAAATAGCCGAATTACGCTTTTGAAAGCCTCCAACTTGTTCTTTGACTTGGAACGGTTGGAGAAAAAAACAGTCCCTGTGTTGCTAGTGTCTGAAATCAGCTTTAAGACTGGATTTAATTTTTCTCAGGCTCCCATAGTTGAGCCAGTCAGTATTGAAATTATGGGCGCGGGGTCCGAGATAGGCAAGATTGATGTAATACCAACTGGGATCCTAGTCAAAAGCGAATTGAATAGTGATTTTTCGGAAACTCTAGCCTTGCAGTTCCCAGAAGGTGTTCAGGAATCCTCCCATCAGCTGGTCATCGTTCGAGCGAAAACCGCTAAATTCACAGAAATGACTTACGACATACCCATACAGATGAAGAAACTCCCTAAGAATAAGAGGATTCGTTTTTTTCCGCCTACAGTTAAAATTCGTGGTTTGGTGCCTTTGCGTTTGGTGGATTCTATTTCCCCCACGGACTTTGAAATAACGGTAAACTTCGATGATTCCAAAGCAGTTCAGCAAAAAACACTTTCTGTAACGATGGCTCGACAATCCCCTCACATGCGATCCATTCGTTGGTCTCCTCATTTTGTAAATTATCTTATTCGACAATGAAAATCGTTGGACTCACTGGAGGCATTGGCAGTGGTAAATCCAAAGCCCTTACTTTTTTTAAAAACAAAGGCATTCCTTGTTATCAAGCCGACCTTGCAGGGCATAAGGTTTTGAACGAAAACCCTGAAGTAAAAGCAAAAGTACAAGCCTATTTTGGCTCAGAAATATACACCTCAAAAGGCTTGGATCGAAAAGCACTGGGAAAACAAGTCTTTAACAATCAAGAAGTGTTGCAATTTCTAAATGGAATTGTTCATCCGGCTGTTCGTCTTGATTTTCAAAACTTTATTGAAGAACAGCAAGCTCCATTCATCGTTAGTGAAGTTGCCATTTTATTTGAAAATGGAGGGGAGAAGCGGTATGATAAAATTATTTTGCTAACAGCCCCTGAAGCCCTTCGCATAGAGCGGGTAATGGCGCGCGATGGCGTTTCCGAAACGGAGGTTCGGCAGCGTATGCAAAACCAATGGACCGATGCTCAAAAAATTCCATTGGCAGATTATGTTATTGACAACACTGATTGGACGACCACCGAAAACGAATTAGAGCGGGTTTATAAGGAGTTGCTTCAATAAAGCATTAGCAACACTTAACAATCCCTTATGAAAATTAGTAGTAAATTTTACAGAATTTTGTAATTCTATAACATAGATACTTTTGAAAAAAAATAAATTCTTTGTTTTAGTCTCCTTAATGATCACTTCCATCTTTGGAATTATTGGGGTACAGGCTTTTTGGATTTCTACTTCTTGGGAGAACAAGGAGGAAGAATTTTCCTTGGCTGTGAATCAAACCCTTAAATCGGTGGCCCGAGAGATTCAGAATAGAGAGTTGTCTGACTATATCAGTGCCTATCAAAAACTTATTGATTCTGTTGGAAAACCTACGGAGTCTAACTTTACGGATGTCTTTCTGTTTTTAGACGAAGATCGTCCCAACAACCTCTCCACATTTTTCGCTTTTGGTATTCTCGAGGAGGACTATAACATTGATGGGAGCTATTTTGATCCTGTATTGGGGCAGCGCGATTCGGTAACCAACCTCAAGGAATACAAGAGCGTCCGAACGACTACAATACTCAAAAACGAAGTTTTTAATCGCGAAAATCGATTGGCGAGTTCCATCCAAAAACTTAAGCGTATTGACCGACTCAATAGCTATGATGAAGCCAAGTATCGTGATGCCTATATGGATTATGCCAATACCTTGCCAATTCATCGGCGGGTAAGCAATCAAGAAGTAACCATGCTTTTGGATTTGGAACTCAAAGAACGCGACATACAAATCCCGTATCAATTTGGCGTGTATAACGATGGCTTGGGGACCAAAATAAAATCGACCAACTATCAGGAAATACAACAGGGAGTTGCCTATAGTGCTCCTGTTTTTTTGGATCAACAAGGCAATAGCCCCTATGAATTACGCGTGAGTTTCCCTACGCGTGATAAATATGTAACTTCTTCCATTATGGGGGTTGCAAGCTTGTCTTTGATTTTGACTGTTTTTATTATTCTGGTGTCCACCAGTGCACTTTATCAGATCATTCAGCAGAAAAAAATCTCTGAAATAAAAACAGATTTCATCAATAATATGTCACATGAATTCAAAACACCTATTGCGACAATTAATTTGGCATTGGATGCCATTGCTAATCCAAAGACGATAGACACCCCCACCAAAATTCTTCAATACACGAATATGATTCGGGAGGAGAACACACGTATGCTGACACAAGTAGAGAATGTGCTCAAAATATCACAGTTGGAAAGAGGCACCACTTTGCTGGATTGGGAAGTTATAGACTTACACGAACTCCTCGCAGAGGCAGTAAACCACGTCAGCCTTATTGTAACCAATAAGGAAGGTTACATAAAAACCCATTTGGATGCTACAGCACCCATTTTTGAGGGTGATTTTAACCACTTCACCAATCTTATGGTTAACATTTTAGACAATGCCATCAAATATACAGAGGGGCCCCCTAAAATTGATATTTATTCAGAACACAACGAAAAAGAAGCTACCCTTACGATTCAAGATCAAGGCATCGGTATGGATTCAGCAACCCAACGGATGGTTTTTGAAAAATTCTATCGTCAAGAGGGGGGTAATATCCACAATATCAAAGGACATGGATTGGGTCTTTCCTACGTCAAAAAAATCGTTGAACTCCATCGCTGTAAAATTCAAGTTGAAAGTAAAAAAGGCGTGGGGTCAAAATTCATTATTACAATCCCTTTAAAACCCCAACACCAAAATGCTAGCTAATTATGAATAATAAGAAAATACTGGTTGTTGAAGACGACCCAAACTTCGGAAGCATTCTAAAAGATTACTTGACTCTCAACGAATACGATATCGTATTGGCTAAGAATGGAATCGAAGGTTATGAGAAGTTTAAAAAAGAAAATTTTGATTTGTGTATTCTCGATGTGATGATGCCGTATAAAGACGGTTTCACGCTTGCCAAAGAAATCCGAGAAAAAAACGACTCCGTTCCTATATTATTTTTAACAGCCAAGAACCTGAAAGAGGATGTCTTGAAAGGTTTTAAGCTTGGTGGGGACGACTATATAACCAAGCCGTTTGATTCTGATGTTTTGCTGGCAAAAATCAAGGTATTCCTCAACCGTAATCAAAAACCCATAAGTACCGAATCCGCTGAATTTTTATTTACTATCGGACGGTTTGCCTTTAACTCTAAGTTGCGAACCCTTTCCTTTTCCGGTGGTGAACCGATCAAGTTGTCTCCTAAAGAAAGTCAATTGTTACGGCTTTTAGCACTGCATATCAACGACTTGCTGCCAAGAGATGTTGCGTTGAACAAAATCTGGAGGGATGACAATTATTTCACCTCTCGAAGTATGGATGTGTATATTGCCAAATTGCGGAAGTATCTGAAAGAAGACAGTCAAGTGGAAATTTTGAACATTCATGGCGAAGGATTTCGCTTAGTTACTTCTGAATCTCAGGGCTAAAGACGGGGGTGAAATTGCTCCATTACTTTTCGTAAGTACCGGGTGTCAATATGGGTGTAGATTTCCGTTGTTGTGATGCTTTCATGCCCTAACAGTAATTGAATGGTTCTTAAATCAGCTCCATTTTCTAGGAGATGTGTTGCAAAAGAATGGCGAAATGTGTGCGGACTCACGGTTTTTTGAATGCCTGCAATTTCAGCTGTTTGTTTGACAATAATGAAGATCATATTTCGTGTCAGGGCCTTTCCCCGACGGTTGAGAAAAACAAAATTTTCGTAGCCTTTTTGGATAGGTTGCTGCTTTTGAAACTCATCCAAGTAAATATTGATCTGCTGTAGGGCATAATCTCCCAAAGGAACCAGTCGCTGTTTGTTTCCTTTACCGGTCACCCGAAGGAGTTTTTCTTTTTTGTAAATATCAGATTTCTGAAGATTGATAAGCTCACTCGCGCGCAAACCACTACCATAGAGTGTTTCGAGTAATGCTTTATTGCGGTGCCCTTCCTTTTTACTCAAATCTACTGCATCCAAAATTAATTCCACCTCTTGAATGCTCAAAGTATCGGGAAGCTTTCGACCAATTTTGGGAGCCTCCAACCACTGGGTGGGAAGGTCCTCTCGGTATTTTTCAAAAATCAAATATTTAAAAAAGCTTTTGAGACCCGAAATTCTTCGACTTTGAGAATAAGCGCTTTTTTCTTTGGCCTCCTCATAAATAAACTGCTGAATTTCCTCTGCTTGAATAGTGATTGGAGAAACAGCCTGCTGTCGATGCTCTAAAAAACGCATTAAAGCCTGCACATCCAGTTGGTAGTTGGTGATGGTATTGTCCGACAATCCCCTTTCAATACTCAGATAATGTCCGAAATCTTCAAGTGCTTTTTTCCACTCCATAATGAATTCTATGATGCTTCTTTTGGCAAGGCGTTCAAAGTACTTAAAAAGATACGTATTTTTGAAAAAAAGAACATGAATCTATCCATAGTCAACGGTCCCAATTTAAATCTGTTGGGGACGCGGGAACCTGGAATTTACGGAGCAGAAACTTTTGAAGCTTATTATGAAAAGCTTCAAGAACAATACCCGCAAGTTCATTTTAGCTATTTCCAATCCAATGTTGAGGGAGCGTTGATTGACGCCTTACAAGACTTTGGTTTTCGCACCGATGGGATTCTTTTAAATGCCGCGGCCTATACACATACTTCTGTGGGACTTGGTGACTGCATCAAGGCGATTGACGCACCTGTTTTGGAAATACATATTTCCAATACGTTTGCACGTGAAGATTTTCGCCATACGTCATATATTACCCCCGTTGCCAAGGGATTGATTGTCGGTTTTGGACTGGACAGTTATCGCTTGGGAGTAGAGAGTTTTTTAGCTGGGAAATAGCCTTATTTCCGAATGATTTTCATAAAACGATAAGAAGCGTACAGCCCAATCAAGGAAAAAGTAGCCAAAAACAAAAAAAGTTGTTGGTGTCCCCAGATACCTGGCGAGCCATCCAAGAAAAATCCCATTATAGGTCCAACAAAGATATCGGGGGTATATCCTACCAAGGAAATTAATCCCACTGCTGTTCCCGTAATCGCAAAAGGAATTTTGCCCTCTTCCATGGTTGCAAAATAGACAGCACGAAGGGCATAGGTGCCGAGAGCGGTTATCACTAAGGTTAGAATAAACAGCCCTATAGCTGGTGCGACCACCCAACCTGTAGCAAACAAAAGAGCTCCTAGCAACATGCAAGCAAAGGCATAACACAAGACCAACGCATTACTGGTTCGGTCAGCAAAAAAGCCAACAAGCACACAGATAAACGGTCGTAGATACATTTGATAGCTGCCAACTTTGGCAGCATCTACTTCGTCAAACAACATGATTTCAGAAGCGTATAGGGAAAACACATCCGTGACCTTATACCCTATGTAGGCTGACAAAACGATGAGCATCAAATAGCGAACGCTAGAATTAGAAAAAGCTTTTTTGATATCCGTCCAAGAGCCTAACCCTTTGGTATCGCTAACGGTTTCCTGTTTGGGGTCTTGAAAAAACAACCAAAGCAACAGTCCAATACCAGCACAAAAAAAAGAGGCAGCCAGAATTACCCATCGAAAGGCTTCTTGTCGTTCATCTAGGGATATTGTCCCAATTTCAGAAGGAATCACCCAGGCAAATATAAGTACACCAAGAGTACCCAAACTGGCTGCAAAAAAGCCTCGTCCTCCTTCTAAAAAGCCAAAAGCCTTCCCTTGATGCGCTTGACCGCCCCAAGCACGAGTAGCTTTTATCATGGCTGACCAAAACAGGAAAATCGAGGTAAACCCCCAATAGACATATAATAGCTGCAGCGCTTCAAAGCTTGGAAGGGTGTACATATAAAAACCCCCAAGGGCAGTTAAAAACAGAGCCAAAGCCATGAGTTTTCGTGGTGGAAAGTGGTCGGCTACAGTACCCCCTAAAAAATAACAGATCAGCGCTACTATCCCATAGAGCGAGTAGCAACTTCCCAATTGAGTATTGCTAAGTTCAAAGACTGCAAGGAAGGTAGGACGAAATACACGTGCCAGCACAAAGGGTAATAAAAAAATGGCCTCTCCTGATAGAATGAGGAGAAGGATCCGTAAAGGATTTTGCATACCCCCCAAGATAAAGGCTTTTAGACACAATAAAACAGCCCTAAGGCTGTTTTATTTATTGACGAGTAGAGTTCTACAAATGAATGACCTCATCATAGGCGTCAGCTACAGCCTCCATAACCGCTTCACTCATTGTCGGGTGCGGGTGAACAGCCTTCAGAATTTCGTGTCCTGTGGTCTCAAGTTTTCGTCCTACTACGGCCTCAGCAATCATATCGGTTACACCTACGCCAATCATGTGGCAGCCGAGCCATTCTCCGTATTTGGCATCAAAGATTACTTTCACAAACCCATCAGAGGTGCCAGAAGCTTGTGCTTTACCAGAAGCAGAGAAAGGAAACTTTCCAATTTTGATATCAAGACCTTTGTCAAGGGCTTGTTTTTCGGTGAGTCCAACGGAAGCAATTTCAGGGGAGCAATAGGTGCACCCAGGAATATTACCGTAATCAAGAGGCTCAACATGCATGCCTGCTATTTTCTCTACACAGAGAATACCTTCGGCTGAGGCTACGTGAGCCAATGCAGGACCCGCTGTGATATCGCCAATAGCGTAATAGCCAGGTTGGTTGGTTTGATAGAAATCATCGACCATTATTTTATCACGATCGGTGGCAATTCCGATTTCCTCCAAGCCAAGATTTTCTAAGTTGTTTTTGATACCTACTGCCGACAAGACTAGGTCGGCTTGTAGGGTAATCTCTTCTTTTTTTGTTTTCACCATTGCTTTAACCCCTTTTCCTTTAGTGTCTACACTGGTGACTTCTGCAGAAGTTAAAATTTCAATACCATTTTTCTTAAAGCTGCGTTCCAGTTGTTTGGATACTTCCTCATCTTCTACAGGAACAATGCGGTCTTGGTATTCTACGATGGTTACTTCAGTTCCCATAGCATTATAGAAATAGGCAAACTCAATTCCAATAGCACCAGATCCAACAACGATCATTTTCTTGGGCTGTTTGTCCAAGGTCATTGCCTTGCGGTATCCAATGACTTTTTTTCCATCTTGGGGAAGGTTTGGCAATTGTCTGGAGCGAGCTCCTGTAGCAATAATGATATGCTTTGCTTCATAGATGGCTTCTGTTTTCCCATGGGTTACACTGACTTTCTTTCCACTCAAAACTTTTCCATGTCCTTCGAGCACATCGATCTTGTTTTTTTTCATGAGAAATTGCACACCTTTACTCATTCCAGCAGCTACGTTACGGCTTCGGTTTACCACCGCATCAAAGTCTTTGTCATATTCTTTCACGGTCAGTCCGTAATCGGAGGCGTGCTTTAAATATTCAAATACTTGTGCTGATTTGAGAAGTGCTTTGGTAGGGATGCATCCCCAGTTCAAACAAACGCCACCCAAACTTTCTTTTTCTACGACAGCTGTTTTGAAGCCTAATTGAGAAGCACGAATAGCGGTTACATAGCCTCCAGGGCCACTACCAACTACAATAATATCATACGAATTTGCCATAAGTCCTAATTAAATTCTGCACAAAATTACGAAATGAAAAGCAGCTTTGCCTAATTAATCTTCTTTGGCTTTGAAATCAATGCTTACGGAATTGACACAGTAGCGCATTCCTGTTTCAGAGGGGCCATCATTAAACACATGCCCTTGGTGGGATCCGCATTGGGAACAAAGAATTTCGGTACGTAACATCCCATGGCTACTGTCTTTTTTATATTCGATAGCTCCAGGAATAGACTGGTCAAAACTGGGCCATCCACAACCACTGTCAAACTTGCTATTACTTGAGTAGAGTTTTTCGCCGCAGCCCTTACAGTGGTAGTTCCCTTTTTCGAAATGCTGATCGTAAGCACCTGTAAAAGGTCTTTCGGTGCCATGCTCACGTAATACTGCAAAGGAAAGGGGATCCAATTGGGATTTCCACTCAGCATCGCTCTTTTTGATGGGATATTTATTTTTTTTCATCTGCAGGAATAAATTGCAGGGCGGCCGAATTGATACAATGCCTTTTGCCATTGGTTTGTCTGGGTCCATCGTCAAACATATGTCCAAGGTGCCCCCCGCAGGTGCTGCATTTGAGTTCGGTTCTGGCATAGCCGAGTTTGTAGTCTACATCATATTCGAGATTGGCATCAAAACCGCGATCGAAGGAGGGCCATCCAGTACCCGAATCAAATTTGTCATCAGACTTATAAAGTGGCGTGCCACAGCCCTTACAAACATAAGTGCCAGCGTCGTAATTTTTGTTATAGGGATTTGAAAAAGGGCGCTCTGTTCCTGCTTGCCGTAAGACATAATACGAAAGGTCTGACAATTGTTCTTGCCATTCACTATCTGTTTTGACAATACTATAAGTCTTGGTTTCTTTCTTGGGTTGCGCGGTGCCTTGGCAGGATAAAGTACCCGCAATGAGCAAGCAAAGGGCTATTTTTTTCATAAATACTTTTTTTCAAAAATATAAATTTATACTGAACGCTCTCTTTTGGGGCTTTTCTTTAGAATAAAACCTTCATTCTTGTTTTTCTGAGTTGGATTCCGGTCATTCAAATCGATTTAAAAACACTATTTTGGACACACTATTGACATCTTATGCAAAATAAAACAGCGCCTGTTCTTGAGAAAGGAAGCAAAAAGCTCATTAATGCCTGGGCTTTTTATGATTGGGCCAACTCCGTTTATACATTGGTAATTTCTTCGGCAATTTTCCCCATTTATTATGGGTTGATCTTTAGTGACACGAACAGTATTCCTTTTTTCGGATATGAAGTAAAAAATACTGCCATGATAAGTTTTGTCACAGCCTCTGCTTTTTTAGTGGTAGCGTTTATATCGCCTCTTTTATCGGGTATCGCTGACTACATTGGAAACAAAAAACGCTTCATGAAACTTTTTGTTTACATCGGTTCTGTCTCTTGTTTCGGGTTGTACTGGTTTGAAATTGAAACTATCTACATGGGATTATTATTTTATTTCTTAGCCATGATTGGGTTGTGGGCTAGTTTGGTATTTTACAATTCGTACTTGCCAGACATAGCTTTTCCACACCAGCATGATCGTGCCAGTGCCAGAGGTTTTTCAATGGGCTATATTGGTAGTGTTCTTCTATTATTATTCAACCTGACAATGGTCATGAAACCCCAATGGTATGGGATCACGGGTAGTGAACTTGAGGCAAGCCTCAAAGCGATGAAATATTCGTTTGTTTCTGTTGGGATCTGGTGGGCTGGTTGGAGCCAAATTTCATTTTATTACTTGCCTAATGGAAATTCCAATTCACAAAAAATGACCAAGGATGTTTTCTGGAATGGCTTTCGAGAACTACGATCTGTATGGGAGGATCTCAAAAATAATTTTAAGCTAAAACGCTATTTAGGCGCTTTTTTTGTGTACAGTATGTCATTGCAAACAGTTCTTTTGGTAGCCGCATATTTTGGCGAAGAAGAAATTGCTTGGGGCAGTACAAGTGAAAAAACCACGGGTTTGATCATCAGCATTTTGCTCATCCAATTGGTAGGAATCCTAGGCGCTATTTTGACTTCACGGAGTTCGGAACGTTTTGGGAATATTCCAACACTGATAGTGATCAATATAATTTGGGCTGGTTTATGTGTCTATGCGTATTATATTCAAACACCATTTGAATTTTATTGTATTGCAGGAATGGTTGGGATGGTGATGGGCGGTTTGCAGTCATTGTCTCGTTCCACCTATTCCAAATACCTCCCCGAAACTGAGGACACTACTTCATATTTTAGTTTTTATGATGTTACTGAAAAAATAGGAATCATCATCGGAATGGTTTTATTTGGCTCTTTAGACCAGATTACCGGGAGTATGCGAACATCAATTTTATTCTTTGTTCTCTTTTTTGTGGTAGGTGCCGTCCTATTGTTGCGAGTACCGCCTTTGCAGCCTAAGGCGTCATAAAACGGGTTTTTCCACTTCCCACATGATTGGTCTCAATCCTAGGAGGATTTCCATAAACATTTACATGCCCGGATCCACTGATATTTGATACAATAGATTGGGTTGCTTGAAGTTTGATGGTTCCTGAACCTGATAATTGTGCTTCGGCACGTGAAGAAACTAAGTTTTTGCAATTAATAATTCCAGACCCAGAAAGGCGAGCTTTTAAAGATTGCGTATTTCCTTTTAGAGCAATCGTCCCAGAACCAGACAATTCACTTGAGCTAAATCCATTGGCTAATGTAAGGGCAATGGAGCCGGATCCTGAAAGGCGACTTTTTAAAGTGTTGGACGCAAGGGAAAAATCACTCTTAATAGACCCCGAACCACTAAGGCTGACAGCAGCGATGTATTCCACGGGAATACGGACTCTGACAATCTGGGATATTCTTGGATTCTTTTTCATTTTCGTCCAATGTTTATAATAGATCCTAACGCCATTTTTGGTGTTTTTTACGACTGTATCCTCGATGAGATCATAGGGGCCTTCCAGATGAATTTCTCCTTCATTCCCTTGTACAAGTGTGACCTCAAAATTTCCTTCAACAAGAATTTCATCATAGGGCTCAACATGGCGCGTTTGGGTGTTTTGAGCCACGGTTGTTTGAGAGGTTTTTTTCCATCCTGTTTTTCCATTGAAGGTTTGAACAGTTGTTTTGCTTTGGCCCCAGCAGATAGCCGCCGCCAAGACGAATAAAGAAAAATACACCTTTTTCATAAGTAAGTGTTTAATTGTGTACAAATTTTAAATTTCCATATTGTGCTTCAACATCCAGTCGGTTCTGGGAAGCAGGGTTGCGGCGATAGCCTAAATAATATTTATCAGTATTTTCTTTTATTTTTTTCTGAAAGTTGAGGTCAAAATCACTTTGGAATCCTGCGTATTGTAAATCAACTTCAAATTGAAAATCCCATTCTGGATCAAGACCAAGACGAATTCCAGTATAATCTGCATCAATTTTGACCTGACTAACAGTGGGTAGGAGGTGGGCCACCTTGAAAGAACAATAGTCGGTTTCAACCATGAGTTGCTTGCTTATGGTGCCAAAACGCAGGGTGACGTAATCACCATTCCCTCTAATTATATGTGCTTTAGTAACGCTCACTTTACCATAATCTGCTTCAAAGTCTAGCTCGCCAACAATTCCAATTCGGGAACTGGTATAATCGGCAGATAGCGAAAGCTGTTCCGCTTCTCCTAGATCAAAACCAGAATAATCCGATACGATTCGCCCTTTTTTGATATAATCGATACTGGAATTGGAGGTATAGTCAAATCGGAGTTCATTTTGGCTGCTTCGCAACTCCCCTAGGATTAGTTTTCCATAGTCACAACGAATTTGTGTATCGCCGTCGGTGTCATCTAAGATTATGCTCCCGTAGTCGTTGCTGATGTCTAGGTGATTGGAAACAGGAACTTTGATGTCATAATCAATTTGAAAATCAGTGGTAGAATAGCTTTTAAACCAAGACCAATTATTCTGTTGTTCAATAATCGTTGTGGCCTTGACAAGTTTTGGATTGTTTTGAAATTCAATGGAAATATTTTCCAGTCGTTCTTCCATTTTATTCCAATTGTGTCCTCGAACCGTGATGGTAACATCAATGACAACTCTGTTTTGATCCCAACTGGTTATGTTGACATCGCCAAAACTGTTGTTGATTTCAAGTGCTGCATCTTCTTTCACATCGAATTCTTTATGTACTTTTTGTTCTATTTTTTCCTTGAAGAATCTATTGGATTCATGAGCCATGAGTCCAAAAGGAAGTAAGAGCACTAAAACAATGTAATTCTTACAAATTATCCATTTCATTTTTTTCCGTGTTAATGATTTCTATTTGTTGTGTGAGCGTTTCTACAATTTCGAGTTGCTTTTGAAGATTTTCGATAAGTGCTCGCAAAAGTTTTGGGTGTTTTGTTCCCTTTTGAAAGCGCTCCATTTGCCTATTGTACTGTTTTTGCAAACGTGCCAACTGAGTTTGTGCTGCTGCGATGGGTCTGCTATAGTGTGGTTCATTCTTAGGGAGGGCTTCCAATTGGTTTGCGACCATGCTTTGAAAATAGGTTTCTGTCTGATAAAAAGCTTCTTCCTCAGCAGTTCGTGAATTTCCACCGAGAGTCGCACCAAATCCTAAAAGAACCAAAACCATGGCAGCGACTAGTAAACTAAGACGTCGTCTCTTGAAAACCTTGTTGGAACTTAGTTTCGTAATGAATCGCTGTTCATGGCCAGAGGGTGGGGCTTGCACTGTGTAGGCTTTCGCAAACCTTTCATATAAAGGGTCTTTAGCATCTTTATTCATCATTCAATATTTTTTTTAGTTTGCTTTTCGCTCGTGAAAGTCGCGTTCGGCAGTTTCCATAATTGATATTTAAAACTTGGGAGAGTTCTTCATAATCGTATCCTTCGAGATAATACAATCGTAATAAAAGTTGATCATTGGGGCGAAGTTTCTCCATGGCTCGTAGCAGGATTTGTGATTGGTCAGAGGAAGAAAGATTGTTGGTTTCCATCTGGAGCTCGGGGGCCTCAGGTCGATCTTCCAACCGGAGCAATTGGTGTTTTTCTTTATAATATTCAAAACTCTTACGGGAAACAATTTTTTTGAGCCAACCGCCAAAGTGATTTTCATTTCGATACTGATTCAGCTTACGAAAAGCAATGATAAAGCCTTCTTGGGTGGCCTCTTCTGCAAGGACAGTATCGTTTACAATTCGGAATGCTGTGTTGTACATAGCTTTGCTATACCGTTTATAAATTTCAAATTGTGCTCGTTGGTTGTCTTTGCGGCACAACGCGATCAATTCATCACTATTTAATTTTTCAAGGTTCAAAAAGAGGACGATTACATTACTAAGAGAAAGTAGGCAGCCATTTGTTACACTTTTGTAAAAATACATAACTGGCACAATGATTGAACCTACGTAATAGAATAGTTCAAAAGGCATACTTTCTCTCTGTAGCTGCTAAAGTAAACAGCCCAGACTAAGGATAGAATGACACTTTGACTTGAAAAAAAATACATGGCTAAATCAATTTTCAATTCTCTAGACAATTTGTCACTTCAAGATATCGAAGGGGATGCGGATCTCATTCCATTAATGACTTCTGAAGATGAAGAAGAATTACAAAAAGAGTCGCTTCCTGAGTCGGTTCCCATTCTTCCGCTGAAGAATACTGTTCTGTTTCCGGGTGTTGTAATACCCATTACTGCTGGACGTGATAAGTCTATACAATTGATCAAGGACGCCAACAAAGGCAGTAAGGTCATTGGTGTGGTAGCACAAAAAGATGAGGAGCTAGAGAACCCCAATGCTAAAGATTTGCACCCCCTAGGAACTGTGGCACAAATTCTTCGATTGCTGAAAATGCCCGATGGAAATACCACGGTTATTATTCAGGGGAAAAAGCGTTTTGAAACCGCAGAAATCGTCCAGGAAGAACCCTATTTAACCGCCAAAATCCGGGAGGTCAATGAATCTTTTGTAGATGTAAAAAACAAAGAGTTCTTGGCCATAATAGACTCCATTAAAGAAAAGGCACTACAGATTATTCAAGAAAATCCGAATTTACCTTCAGAGGCTTCTTTTGCGATTAAGAATATACAAAGCCCCTCTTTTTTAATCAATTTTGTGTCTTCCAATCTGAATATTGGTGTTAAGGAAAAACAGCAGATTCTGGCCATGGAGAGTATGAAAGATCGTGCTTTGGCTTGTTTGAAGCAAATGGATTTGGAGTATCAAAAATTGGCGCTCAAAAATGATATTCAATCCAAAGTCCGTCACGATTTAGACCAACAGCAAAGAGAATATTATTTGCACCAACAACTCAAAACCATCCAGGAAGAATTGGGTGGTGTTTCTTATGAAGAAGAGGTGGAGGAGATGCGGGCTCGTGCGCTAGAGAAATCGTGGAATGAGGAAACGCAAACACACTTTTTTAAAGAACTGGGTCGCATGCAGCGTATGAACCCACAAGTAGCTGAGTATTCCATTCAGCGTAGTTATTTGGACTTGTTTTTAGAATTGCCTTGGGAAGAATTTTCCGAAGATCAATTTGATTTAAAAAAGGCACAAAGAATACTTGATCGTGATCATTCGGGTCTCGAAGAGGTTAAAAAGCGTATCCTCGAATACCTTGCGGTATTAAAATTACGGAACGATATGAAATCTCCTATTTTGTGTCTGTACGGTCCTCCAGGGGTAGGAAAAACTTCCTTAGGAAAATCCATTGCAGAGGCTTTAGGACGATCGTATGTCCGCATTGCCTTAGGGGGGATGCGTGATGAAGCGGAAATTCGGGGCCATCGAAAAACCTACATTGGAGCACTGCCGGGACGCATTATTCAAAGTTTGAAAAAAGCCAAAACAGCCAACCCTGTTTTTGTGCTGGATGAGATTGATAAACTCAATCAAAGCATGCAAGGCGATCCTGCCGCGGCGTTACTTGAAGTATTGGATCCAGAACAGAATAACTCCTTTTATGACAACTATCTTGAACATGGCTTTGATCTTTCTAAGGTGATGTTTATTGCCACAGCAAATAGCCTAGCACCCATCCATCCTGCCTTGCGTGATCGAATGGAAATCATCAATGTGAGTGGCTATACAGTGGAAGAGAAAGTTGAAATTGCTCAAAAACACTTATTGCCCAAACAGTTAAAAGAACACGGTTTGGAGAAGAAGCACCTCAAAGTCAATAAAGCTACTTTAGATGCTACTATTGACGGCTACACTCGAGAATCAGGAGTTCGAGGACTGGACAAGCAAGTAGCCAAAATGGTGCGTTATGTAGCCAAATCCATTGCAATGGAGGAACCTTATGTGCAAAATCCGACGCCTGCAGACCTTACCTCCATCCTTGGGCCTGTCAAAGTGCATCGAGATTTGTATGAAAACAACCATACCGCAGGGGTGGTTACTGGTCTGGCTTGGACTTCGGTAGGTGGAGATATACTCTTTATTGAGTCCGCTCTTTCACCCGGGAAAGGCAATCTCAACATCACGGGGAATCTTGGGAAGATTATGAAAGAATCAGCAACCATCGCGCGAGAATATCTCAAAGCGAATGCGGAGCGCTTAGGGATTCAAGATTTTCCTTTTGATAAATACGATATTCACGTTCATGTGCCGGAAGGAGCAACACCTAAAGATGGACCCAGTGCCGGAATTACTCTTTTAACCTCCTTAGTGTCACTCATTACGCAGCGGCGCGTAAAAAGTAAATTAGCTATGACAGGTGAAATTACCCTTCGGGGGAAAGTATTACCAGTTGGGGGTATTAAGGAGAAAATTCTAGCCGCGAAACGTGCCAAAATTAAAGAAATCATTCTTTCTGAGTCTAACCGCAAAGACATAGAAGAAATCAATGCGAAATATCTAAAAGGCCTTGAGTTTCATTTTGTCAAAGAAATGGAAGAGGTGATTGCTCTGGCGGTTACTGAGCAAAAGGTTAAATTTGCGAAAGCACTGTAAATCAATGAGCAACATCCGGGTTATTGCAATCGATGGTTATGCCGCTACAGGCAAGAGCACCTTAGCAAAGAAATTGGCTTCGGAACTCAACTACCGGTATATGGATACCGGATCGATGTTTCGTGTGCTAACCTATCAAGCAATGACACAGGGGTTTTTGAAAGATGATCGTTTGGACAATACAGCCTTTGAAGCCTTTTTGTCTAAAAACCATTTTTATTGGGAGGGTAGTACATTGGGATTTAATCAACAAGTCCTAAGGAACGAAATCCGCACCTATGAAGTTTCTACGAATGTCAGTAAAATTGCGGCTTTGCCCTACGTTCGAAAGTTTGCTTTGAAAAGCCAAAGGGATTTGGCGCAAGGGCATTCGATTGTTATGGATGGAAGAGATATTGGTACGGTTGTTTTTCCTGAGGCGAAGTATAAGTTTTTTTTAGATGCTTCACCAGAGGTTCGTGCCCAACGCCGCTGGGAAGAAATGCAACAACAAGGAAGTACTGTTTCTTTGGAAGCTATTTTGGAGAATATTCGTGCTCGTGATAAAGAAGACAGTGAGCGTGCCATTGCACCGCTTCGAAAAGCCGACGATGCTCTTTTGATTGACACATCCAACCAAAATATTGAAGAGGTATTTCAGACCCTATTGTCCCACTTGGTCTAGTTCGCATTTTTTCAGAAGAAACTATTGCTAATCAAGCAAATACCATTACATTTGCGCACTCTTTGGCGAATAAGAAGCAGCAAGAGTTCATAACTAAATACAAACAGCTTTCAAGGATATCACCGTAAAGCCGCTTCAATCCCTTGAAATACAAATAATTGATCAGCCATGGCTGAAGAAAAGAAAACTGAAGCTGCTCCTCAAGAAGTGGAAGCAGCAACAACAAAAGAAGCCCCTAAAACTCCCGAAACATCACCCGAAGATTTCCTTGCCAATTTTAACTGGCATCACTACGAAGAGGGTATTGATGTTGTAGAGGACAAGCAACTCGAAGAATTCGAATCCCTAGTTAAAGACAATTTTGTCGATACAGCCGATGAGGATGTGATTGAAGGGGAAGTCGTTTATCTGACCGACAGAGAAGCCATTATTGACATAAACGCCAAATCAGAAGGTGTTATTTCACTCAATGAATTCCGTTACAACCCAGACTTAAAAGTAGGGGACAAAGTAGAGGTGATTGTGGATACACGTGAAGACCGCACTGGTCAACTTGTTTTATCACACCGTAAAGCACGGGTGATTAAAGCTTGGGATCGTGTTAATCATGCGCATGACAATGGTGAAATCGTTAATGGTTTTGTGAAGTGTCGTACCAAAGGGGGAATGATTGTCGATGTATTTGGAATTGAGGCCTTCTTGCCCGGTTCACAAATTGATGTCAAGCCCATCCGTGATTACGATCAATATGTAAACAAATCCATGGAGTTCAAAGTGGTTAAAATCAACCATGAATTCAAAAACGTGGTGGTTTCACACAAAGCGTTGATCGAAGCGGATATCGAAGAACAGAAAAAAGAAATTATCGGCCAATTGGAAAAAGGGCAGGTATTGGAAGGAACCGTCAAAAACATTACCTCTTACGGTGTCTTTATCGACCTTGGAGGGGTGGATGGATTGGTTCACATTACCGACCTTTCCTGGAGCCGTATCAACCACCCAAGCGAGATTTTGGAATTAGACCAGCAGCTTAACGTGGTAATCCTAGACTTTGATGATAACAAATCACGTATCCAACTTGGATTGAAGCAATTGAGCGAACACCCATGGGATGCCTTAGGAGATAATATCAAAGAAGGGGAAAAAGTAAAAGGGAAAGTAGTCGTCATTGCTGACTATGGTGCCTTTGTAGAAATTGAAGACGGTGTTGAAGGACTTGTTCACGTTTCTGAAATGTCTTGGTCAACGCACTTGCGTTCGGCACAGGATTTCGTAAACGTAGGCGATGGGGTTGAAGCGGTAATCCTATCGGTTGACCGTGAAACACGCAAAATGTCTCTTGGGATTAAGCAATTGTCCCCCGACCCATGGACGGATATCACAACCAAATACCCAGTTGGTTCTAAGCATACCGGGACAGTTCGCAATTTCACCAATTTCGGTGTATTTGTAGAGCTTGAGGAAGGAATCGACGGTTTGGTATATATCTCTGACTTGTCTTGGACTAAAAAAGTGAAGCACCCTTCTGAAATGATGGCCATTGGCGATAGCTTGGAAGTTGTTGTTTTAGAATTGGATGTTGAAGGCCGTAAGTTGAGCTTAGGTCACAAGCAAACCAAAGAAAATCCTTGGGACAAATACGAAGACGAATTTGCAGTCGATAGTGTTCACAAAGCAGCCATCACAGAAATGGTTGACAAAGGAGCCACTATCACTTTCAATGACGATATCGTAGCTTTTGTACCCCAACGTCATTTGGAAAAAGAAGACGGAACGAAACTTGGCAAAGGAGAAGAAGCCGAATTCAAAGTAATTGAGTTCAGCAAAGACTTCAAACGTGTTGTTGTTTCCCACACCGCCATTTTTAGGGAGCAAGAGCGCACCAATATGAAAAAAGCCGCCAAAAAAGTAGCTGCGTCAAATAGTGATAAAACTACCTTAGGTGACTTGGACGCTTTGGCTGACTTGAAGAAGAAAATGAAAGACAACGAATAAGTCGTTTTCATTCATTCCTTAATAAAAGCCTTTCCAAATTAGAAAGGCTTTTTTATTTCCCTTGTTTTTTTTGGTATTTTTGCAGGGCATGCCAACCGCTTCCAAAATATTATTGACTTCCCAAAAGCTATCCATCATATTGCAACGCTTGGCCTGTCAGTTGGTAGAAAACCACCCTAGCTGCGAAAACACAGTCCTTATCGGTTTGCAGCCCCGAGGAATTCATCTCCTAGATCGTTTGCTTTCTATACTTCAATCTGATTATGGCCTTTCAAACATTGAGAGTGGCTATCTGGATACAACCTTCTTTAGAGACGATTTTCGCCGAACTGAGAAAATTCATTCGGCCAGTCCCACTCAGATTGCAATTGATATTGAGGGCAAATCAGTGGTTTTGATAGACGACGTTTTGTATACAGGAAGAAGCATCCGAGCCGCCCTAACTGCTATTGATTCTTACGGTCGTCCAAGCAATATTGAGTTAATGACACTAATTGATCGTCGTTTTAGTCGACATTTACCCATACAGCCCGACTATCTAGGAGCGCAAATTGATGCTTTGGAAGGAGATAAGGTTCGTGTCAAATGGGAAGACACTCCAGAAAATAGTTTGGTTTATTTAGAAAATAAAGACGCATGAGCAGTTTAAGCGTCAACCATTTATTGGGAATCAAAGGACTGACAGAAGCCGATCTACGCCTGTTATTCGAAACGGCAGAGCAGTTCAAGGAAGTGATCAATCGCCCGATTAAAAAAGTACCAAGCCTTCGTGATATCACCATCGCAAATATGTTTTTCGAAAACAGTACTCGCACCAAACTTTCTTTTGAGCTGGCTGAAAAACGATTGAGTGCCGATGTGATCAATTTCTCTGCCAGTCAATCGTCTGTCAAAAAGGGAGAGACTCTGGTGGATACGGTCAATAACATCCTGGCGATGAAGGTCGATGTAGTAGTAATGCGGCATCCACATCCTGGAGCGGCGCAGTATTTGTCCGAACGGGTTGATGCATGTATTGTCAATGCAGGTGATGGGACACACGAACACCCTACCCAAGCACTACTGGATGCCTTTTCTTTGGAGGAAAAACTGGGTGACCTGCGTGGTAAGCGCATCACAATTGTTGGGGACATCCGCCACAGTCGGGTAGCGCTATCCAATATTTATGCCCTTCAACTTCTGGGGGCCGAGGTGCAACTCTGTGGCCCTAAGTCTTTAATACCAAAATACGCCCCTTCACTAGGTGTAACTGTAGAAACGGATCTAATCAAAGCACTCAAAGGTTCCGATGCGGTGAATATGCTACGAGTACAAAACGAACGTATGGATCTGAGTTATTTTCCTTCCACACGCGAATATGCCCAGCTTTATGGCCTCACACTCGACAAGTTAAAAGCTCTCAAAAAAGAATTGATTATCCTTCATCCTGGGCCTATTAATAGAGGGGTGGAAATCACCTCTGAAGTTGCCGATTCTGATCAAGCAATTATTCTGGATCAGGTAGAAAATGGAGTGGCCATCCGTATGGCGGTTCTTTATCTTTTGGCTTCTAAAATCTCAACCCCTACAGCCTAATGGATCCCTTGTTACAACCTATTGAAAGCCTAAAACTTTCTTCGGATTTTAAAGGCGAATCTTTATCGCTTGATTTGGAAAAGGATTGGGTGTTCGATGCTTTAGGAATATCTATTTCTACTACTTTTGTCACAGAATATGAACGTTTGCTTAATCGTTTGGAAAACTCAAATTTGTCACGCGTATTAGTAGCCAGTGCGGATCAATTGGATTTGTTTCCAGACCATTGTGTAGTGGTTCCTAGCTTGGGAGAAGCACAGGATTTGATTGAAATGGAACGTATTCAACGCGACTTGGGTTTTTGATATGCAGTTGACAATCCTTGGCTGCAATGCTGCCACTCCTCGAAAAAATGCGCAAACCACTGCGCAGTTGCTTGATATCAAAGGGCAATTGGTACTTATCGATTGTGGTGAAGGGACACAAATGCAGTTGCGCAAGTTGGGCGTTAAGTTTGCCCGCATTCAGCACATCTTTATTTCACACCTTCACGGCGATCATTTTTATGGTTTAATTGGTCTGATCTCCACCTTTCGCCTGTTAGGACGTTCTGCCGATTTACATATTTATGGCCCCAAGGGAATCAAGGAAATTATCACACTTCAATTAAAATTAGCGAAGTCTTGGACAGACTATGACCTGTATTTCCACGAATTAACATCTCTAGATTCCGAATTGATTTTAGACCATGAAAAGTTTACGGTTGAAACCCTTCCTTTAAATCATCGTGTTTATACCAATGGCTATCTGTTTCGAGAAAAAACAGGCCCTCGCAAAATTGACAAAGTAGCAGTGGAAAAATACGTCGTGGATATTGCTGACATGGAAAATTTAAAGCAGGGAAAAGACATCATCCAATCGGACGGTAGCATCCTAGCCAACCAGCTACTAACTCTTGATCCTGAACCATCAAAGTCTTATGCCTTTTGTAGTGATACGGCTTATTTACCTGAATTAGCCAAACGAATACAAGGGGTTAGCTCTTTGTACCATGAAGCCACTTTTTTGGATCAACATCAGGATTTAGCAGTGAAAACGAAGCATAGTACTGCCGCTGAAGCAGCACAGATTGCGGCTACTGCAGAAGTCAATCAATTGATTCTCGGACACTTTTCGTCTCGTTATTCGGACATGAATGCGTTTGTTCTTCAGGCGCAGCGTTATTTTCAAAATGTTCATTTGGCTGAAGACGGAAAAATTTTTGATTTATAAGCCTGTCTTCTACCTCAAACTCCTATTTTTTTTCATTTTAAGAAACTATAACTAAAGAGATATTCCTGATGATAGGGCTAGAGCTTGATAAATCAACCGACCGCTAACTGGAAATGACGCAGTCAGACTAATACTCCAGTTTTTGTAAAGTTTGTAAATGAGTTCCCCACCTAGATTGATTACTTCAACATTATTGGCGAAGATGCTGCCATTGCTATTGGTCGCCTAAAGCGTTCCATTTTGTAAAGATTCAATGATATTGACTCTCCCGAGAACCAATAGCTTTTGGTTAAAGATTTTTGTCCCTGTTTCCGCGCCGGCACGGAATTCGTCTGAAAAGCCACCCAGAAATTCTAAGTACCCACCCCTCCAATCAGCGACGGATTGAATCACTTAGTCTTTGGATTCCAGAGGCGAAAAAAAGAGCACAACAGATTAATTGCAAATAGAACTTTGTTAAGGAACAACGTCAATCCTATTTTTTAAACAGGTCTTTGTAACTTGCATCTATGAAAGAGAAACACGATTTAGGCGCTCTGCGCAAGTCTTATGAAAAAGGGGGCTTAGGCGATGCAGCAAAAACGCAGGATCCCCTTCAGCTATTTAGAACTTGGTTTTCTGAAGCCCATTCAGAGTCTGCTATTGAAGAAGCAAATACCATGTCTATTACTACTTTAGGCACCGATGGCTACCCCAAATCACGGATCGTATTACTAAAACATTTTGATGCCGAGGGTTTTGTTTTTTACACCAATTATGCAAGTGAAAAAGGACAAGCCATAGCCAAGCATCCTCGTGTAGGAATTAGCTTCTTTTGGCCTGTCTTGGAAAGGCAAGTAATTATTAGTGGTGATGCCGAAAAACTCACTCCTGAAATGTCCGATGCCTATTTTGATTCACGCCCTTTAGGCAGTCGTTTGGGGGCCTTGGCCTCTCCTCAAAGTAAGGTAATAGAAAACCGTTCGGAATTAGAGCTAAACCTAAAAGCTTTGGAGCATAAATATGCTAATAGTGAACCCAGTCGTCCTGAACATTGGGGAGGCTATCTGGTTCGTCCAGTGGAAATTGAATTCTGGCAAGGGAGACCCAACCGCTTGCACGATCGTTTGCGTTTTAGTCTAACTACTGATGATAAATGGACAGCTGAACGTCTTGCTCCCTAATGAAAACCTTGATCCTTTTGCGCCATGCTAAATCCTCTTGGGAGTATGCTGTGGCTGATCGCAATCGCCCATTGAAGGAAAAGGGAATTCGACGCATCCAAGCCATGGCAAGTGTAAGTAGGGAAGTATTTGGGTCAATACCTCATTTTTATAGCAGCCCGGGTAATAGGGCACTGCATACGGCTACAATTTTATTACACGAGCTAAACCTTCCTTTGGAACAACTGCAAATCAAAGAAGCACTTTACACCTTTGATAAACAGGCTCTTTTAGATTTTATTCAAGCATTACCCAACGATCAAAATGAAGTTTGTTTGGTGGGGCATAATCCAGCATTAACAATGGTCGCGGCAAAACTTAGCAATAACTTTACGCAACATTTACCGACCGCTGCATGGGTAAAGATTATATTTGTACAACAAAAGTGGTCATCTATTGCTGATGGGACTTCATCTTGGGGACTTCCTCAACAACTGTTGGTCAAGTAACTATGAAAAACCAATATATCAATCGTGAAATCAGCTGGCTTGATTTCAACGCTCGTGTTTTACAAGAAGCCTCAGACGCTAATGTTCCTTTGATCGAGCGTCTTCGTTTTTTGGGAATATTCTCCAACAATCTGGATGAATTTTTTCAGGTGCGGTATGCGACAGTAAAACGAATTGCCCAATCACAGAAAACAGGAAAAAAAGTTTTAGGCGGTATCGAAGCGGAAGTTCTTCTGGAGCAAATCACTGAAAAAGTGATCAAACTTCAAGCGGAAAGTGTTGAAATTCTCCATGCCGTTGAAGCCGCTCTTCAAAAAGAAGACATTTACTTTATTAATGAAACTCAGGTTCCCAAAGAGCAACATACTTTTTTACGAGACTATTTTTTGGAGCATGTAAGTCCAGCTTTGGTGACAGTAATGCTATCCAAAAAACGAGCACAGGATTTCACCGACAACACTGCTTTTCTAACAGTCAAAATGACGCGTAAGGCAACATCAAGCAAAGATTCCAACGTATATGCCTTGATAGAACTGAATTCAGAGTTGGATCGTTTTATTGTATTACCCAAAAAGGGGAAAAGGCAAAACATCATGCTACTGGATGATTTGATTCGTTATCATTTCCATCTGATCTTCAATTTTTTTGATTATAAGACCATTGAGGCACACATGATTAAAATCACGCGTGATGCAGAACTGGATTTGGAGGAAGATGCTTCCAAAAGTTACATCGAAAAAATAGCAGAAAGTGTTAAGGATCGGATGTTCAGCGATCCAGTTCGTTTGGTGTACGACAACACCATTGCCGCAGATACCCTTGACTTTGTGATGCAAAAATTGCGCATTGCCACATCCGATAGTTTAATCCCTGGTGGTCGTTACCATCACCGTCGTGATTATATGAAGTTTCCGAGCTTGGGCCGTCAAGATTTGTTATATTCACCCATAGACCCTCTTCCGATTGCGGGTCTTAATTTGGAAAAACCCATTTTAGAATCCATTGCCCAAAGAGACTATTTGCTTCATACACCCTATCAGAATTTTTCCTATGTGTTGAAATTTCTTCAAGAGGCAGCCCTAGACCCGCAGGTTCAGACCATCAAACTGACGGTGTATCGTCTGGCAAAAATCTCCCATGTGGTCAGTGCCCTTATCAACGCTGCCAAAAATGGAAAAAAAGTATTGGTTCAAATTGAACTACAAGCGCGTTTTGATGAAAAGAATAACATAGACTCTGCCAGCCGCTTGGAAGCATCGGGTGTACAATTGATTTTTGGCGTACCGGGGTTAAAAGTACATGCAAAACTATGCTTGATTGAACGCTTAGAGGAAAAGAAAATTCGACGCTATGGCTTTGTAAGTACTGGTAATTTCAATGAATCCACTGCCAAAGTTTATACGGACTATACGCTGTTCACCTACAATCAAAAAGTACTTAAGGAATGCAATAAAGTCTTTAATTTTTTAGAGGTAAACTACAAATTGAAGACCTACAAATATTTAATTGTGTCACCTCATTACACCCATTCAACGATCTGTCGATTGATTGATAAAGAAATTGCCCATAAAAAAGAAGGCAAGCCCGCTGGGATTAAAATGAAGTTGAATAATTTGACTTCTTACAAAATCATCGATAAGTTTTATGAAGCCAGCCGCGCGGGAGTTTCTATACAATTGATGATTCGTGGGATTTGTTGTTTGATCCCTGGAATAAATGGGATGAGTGATAGTATTGAAGTGGTAGGAATTATTGATCGTTTTTTGGAACATTCTCGGGTTTTTGTATTTGAAAATGCGGGTGCTCCAAAGGTTTATATTTCATCCGCAGACATGATGACTCGAAATATAGAAAACCGCGTAGAAGTAGCTTGTCCCATCTACGCTTTGGATTTACAGAAACAAGTTTTAGACGCCTTTGAAATTGGTTGGCAAGACAATGTTAAAGGACGTCGAATTAATGGCAGTACACAAAATGCCGTAAACGCAAATGGACTATCTCCCATTCGTTCTCAGGAAGTGATTTACAACTACACACAAAATTTAGAAGCATCGTGCGATTAGAAAAGTTTGCAGCTATTGATATTGGTTCCAATGCCATACGCATGCTCATAGCTAATGTTGTGCTAGGAGATGCGACCCCTCCAAAATTTCATAAGAATTCTATGGTGCGTGTACCCATCCGTTTGGGAGAGGACTCGTTTACGGTAGGAGATATTTCTTCAAAGAATTTGAAACGAATGATTCATGCCTTCAAGGCTTTCAAGAGAATCATGAAAGTGCACGGGGTAACACAATACCGCACCTATGCCACCTCTGCCCTTAGAGAAGCGAGCAATACCAACACGGTATTAGAAAAAATCAAAAATAAAACAGGAATTCAAATTCAGGTGATTGATGGACGTAAAGAGGCAGAGATCATTTCGACTAATAGTAGTTTTGACGGATTGAATTTTGGGAATAAGAACTTCCTTTTTGTTGATGTGGGTGGAGGAAGTACAGAGTTCAGCCTGTTTAAAAATGGCGAGCGATTGGCCTCGAAGTCATTTAAATTGGGAACGGTTCGTTTGTTGAATAACTTGGTATCAAAAAGAGTGTGGGAAGAAGTCAAAGAATGGATAACAGATCATACTGGGAAGTATGAAAAAATTGCCGTTTTGGGTACTGGTGGAAATATCAATAAACTAATCAAGTTAACCGGCATCAAAGAAGGCAAGCCATTGTCTAGAGTTGAATTGGGGAGTATTTATAACCAACTCCAATCGTTGTCCTACGAGGAACGGATTCTGAAATTTGAATTGAACCCTGATCGGGCGGATGTAATTCTCCCAGCTACAGAAATTTATCTTCGCTCAATGGATTGGTGTGGCGCGACACGAGTCTATGTTCCCAAAATGGGCTTAGCTGATGGGATGATTCAAGAAATGTTTGCTTCCTTGTATCCAAGCACTTAGCCGTGAACAGTTTCTTTGTTTCCTAGTTCTTTCATTAGCTCTGCTTCAAAAGCCAATAACTGTTGCCATTTGGTTTCCACATCTATTTCTTTAGGAGCATATTGGTGCGCTAATTTTAAAAAGAGTGTGTAGTGGTTCGCTTCACTGATCATCAATTTGCGGTAAAACTTTCGAAGTTCGGCATCGTCTAATTCTTCCGAAAGCAAACGAAAGCGTTCGCAACTTCGGGCTTCAATCAATCCTGCCACTAATAATTTGTGTACCAAATGCGTTTCGCGTGAACCTCCTTTAGGGAAGAAGTTTTGCAGTTTTCGGACGTAGTCATCTTTTCTTTCCCGACCAAACACATAGCCTCGTGCTAAAATTAATTCATGAACCATTTTGAAATGACTTATTTCCTCTTGGGCCAAATCAATCATGGCACTAACCAATTCACTGTTTTCCGGGTATCCAATGATGAGCGATATAGCACTATTGGCTGCTTTTTGTTCACAGTAGGCATGATCGGTCAAGATTTCTGCTACATTTTTTTCAACGATATTTACCCAACGAGGATCTGTAGGAAGTTTGAGTCCAAGCATTCAATTGATTTAAAAATCCAAATCTAATTTTTTACGAAGTTCGGAGATGACAGGATTAATTTCAAGGAGTTTTTGGTATTTCTCTTCCGTAGTGATCAGATATTCTTTGTTTTTTTCGGGAGCAATGGCTACATCAAATTCAATTTGATTATTTCCCAATTTTTCTGTTAGGAAGGGTTTAAGGTCAAAAAATTCACGTTCTAATTCTACTTTGTTGATCGCACTGGGTACTTTGACATGAATGCGATTGGGGCTTTCCAAAGAAAGACTTGAAATGGAAAAAAGGGCAGCAATATTACTCATCCCTTTTTCTTGTTTTTGCTGTGCGTATTGATCCCAGGCTTTTTTGAACTGATCAAAATCAAATTTCCCTTCTAAAGCTTCATCTGGACTCGCTTTGGCTTTTACCTGTTGTGCTTCTTTTTTAAGCCGGATACTGGACAGGGAAAGACTGGACACCCCGACCCCTGATGGGGTTTGTGTTTTAGGGGGTGGTGGTGGGTTTTTAACTTCTGGTTGTGGTGACTTCGATTCACTGTAGGGGACCTCAGCTTCTGCTACGCTTGTTTCCGTGGATGATTGAATAGTTTCAGGAACAATTTCTGGAGCTGCTTGCGGTGTGGCAGGACTCTTTTGGGCAGCTTTTGTGGGCTGTGTTTTAAAGTGCTGACTGGGTATCAGCCGGACTTTTTTTTTTCATCCCCATTCGTGGAGGCCAATTGCATCAAGCAGAGTTCCAGGTGCAAACGCTTGTTGCGAATGCTCTTATAACGTGTTTCAGCCTCTTGAATGATGTCTAAGATTTGCAGCAGTTGCGAAACGGCCAAAGTACCAGACTGATTTTGGAACCGTTCTTTGGTCTGTTCGGAGGCACTCAACAGGGATAACGTTTGGGGGTCTTTACACACCAAAAGCTCCCGGAAATGCCCAGCAAGACCTTCCAAGAATTGACTGCCATCAAAACCACTACTCAGTACTTGGTCCAGTTGGACTAAAAGTTCTGGAATCTGCTGACCGATGATCAAATCAACCAATCCGAAATAGGTGTCTGTCTCAACGATATTAAGATTTTCAGCAACCAATTTGGCCGTTAGGATACTATCACTATGAGCAATCATTCGATCAAAAAGAGAAAGCGCATCGCGCATGGCTCCATCCGCTTTTTGAGCAATTAGATGAAGTGCTTCTTCCTCTACGGTAATGTTTTTGTCTTGTGCAATGCTGCTCAAATGTTTTTTGGTATCTGCCACCGACATTCGTTTAAAATCATAAATCTGACAGCGGGAAAGAATCGTTGGTATGATTTTGTGTTTTTCGGTAGTGGCAAGGATAAAAATGACGTGGGCAGGCGGTTCTTCTAAGGTTTTTAGAAAAGCATTAAAAGCTGCTAGTGAGAGCATATGTACCTCATCAATGATATAAACCTTATGGGTTCCAACTTGTGGAGGAATACGAACTTGGTCGTTGAGACTACGAATATCCTCAACCGTATTATTGGAGGCAGCATCCAATTCAAATATATTGAAGGCGAAGTCTTGTTCTGTATTGCCTTGATCTCCTTCATTAATTTTTTTGGCAAGAATACGAGCACAGGTAGTTTTCCCTACACCACGTGGACCACAAAACAATAATGCTTGCGCGAGTTTGTTTTGATCGATGGCCTTTTCTAGGGTGTCGGTAATGGCCTGTTGCCCCACTACATCAGAAAATTTCTGAGGGCGGTACTTTAGCGCTGATACGATATAGGGGTCTTGTGTGTCCGACATTAAAACAAATATACACAATGCACCCAGCAGCCCTCGATTGAGGGGTCAAAAACTTCCTTGAAATTATCAACAATGAGTACCTTTACGGTCAAGCAGGCTATCTTATCGCTGTTCGCCTTAGAGCGGAGAGAGGAAAGTCCGGACACCATAGAGCAGTATAGCGGGTAACGCCCGCCCTTTCCTCGGAAAGCGGACCAGTGCAACAGAAAGCAAGTACAGTTCGGCTGTAGTGAAATCGGTAAACTCTATACGGTGAAACGCCAAGTAAATCTGCATTTTTGGGTGGCTCGCTCAACGCAGAAGGGTAGGCGGATGGAGGCGTTTAGCAATAAACGCCCTAGATAAATGATAAGACACGACAGAATCCGGCTTATCGGCCTGCTTTTTTATTTACACTTAAAAAAACTGAAGCAACTGCTTCCGTAGGTTCTTGTACTATCCCATTGTGGATGCGACTCCCATTTCATCTGAGGGGGGTGTTCAACCACCAAGAGTCCCTCAGCAACCCATCCTTGCGAAAAGACTAAGTCAATGTTTTTTTGATAATCGGCTTCAAAAAGATCATAGGGGGGATCTATAAACACCCAATCGTAAGCCGTCCCTTTATTTTCTAAAAAGCACAAGACGTCTGTTTGCACCACAGTGACAGGGAGGGCTAACTTTTCAGAAGTTTCACGAATAAATTGAACACAATACCGATTGGAATCTATTGCGGTACTACTCGCTCCCCCACGGGATGTGAATTCATAACTAATATTTCCTGTTCCAGCATAGAGATCAAGGAGTCGCGCGCCATCAAAATCTAATTGGTTTAGTAGGATGTTAAAGAGCGCTTCTTTGGCTCGATCGGTAGTTGGGCGTACGGGGAGTTTTTTAGGTGCCTGAATGCGACGCCCTTTACAGCTTCCTGAAATGATACGAAAACTAAGCATTCCAGAATGGAACAGGGTCTTGACTAATGGGTAAATGACTAACTGTGGTCTCCATAAAGTGAAGGTCGTTTTGGAAATTTTTCACCCCTTCATAGTAGGAGGCAAAAGAATCGAATTCTCCTAAAAAATAAATTTTGACACTGTTTTCAGACAATTGTAATTGCTCTGCCGCATAAAACAAATAGTACATAAAGTCCTCTTCATTTTGGTGTGGAAAGCGATTGGCCATAATGATCCGTGTACCTTGTGTGATAAAAAGATCAAAAAATCCAGCAAACAAGTTAACGTAGATTTGCTTGTTGAAATCCTGCTGGGAGTATTCGATAATTCGATCGTAGAGTAGTGCATAAGCAGGGATTTTATTGATCCAAGGAAGTTTTTGACTTATTGCTTTGGTTTGTGGATAGATAAACCTTACTAAGCCATTGGTGCTGTTTGATGATTTTAATTCGGAAGTGGGTGCAAGAGAAGCGTATGGCTCCCAATAATTTGACACCAGTTTGGCATCATAGTTTAAACTGGGAATCAGAATCGAAGGGGAATTAAATAAAATCAATTGGCAATCGTCAACAATAGATTTTTGATGGAGAAATTCCGCAATGCCATCCTCGGGAGTGACTCCAAAGTCAGAAAAAGGGTAGAAAGCCTTTTCTTCAGGGCTACAAAAACAAAATCCATCCTCCAATAGGAGAATGGATTGTTTTGTAAGAATAGGGTTGTTAAGGTTGCTTGGCATCGAAAATTGTCGGCCAGTTTCCATTGGTACTTACTTCTGTCATCGAACCGAGAACAATTTCTGAACCGTTTACACCGTCCACCGAAAGTGTTTCATTTTCCTGCTTGAGCAAATCTTGATTTTGATCAAACAAGATGACGTTCTTGGCTACTTTAACTTCAAACACAGGCACTCGATATCCATTTTTACTAATAATATCTGCCTTGAGCGCAAATTGAGCATCCACCCCTTCTATAGGAACTTGGCTCATTTGTTTATAGGAATTATCTGATTTAAATAGGGAATCCAATACGGGAACCGTTCCAAGGGTGTCAATAACAACGACCTCACGTAACATATCGATGCGGTAGTTACGGTCGTATTCCAAATAGGAAGAATCTCTTTTTTCGATAAGGGTAAATATCCCTGTTTCAACAAAACTCACAAGGCTGTCAAAATTATTGGCATAGAAGCCTTTGACGTCTTTATGAGCAATTTGTGCTGTTCGAATTACCTTCAAACGGTTGATCACTTGAGCGTAACGTTCGTTTTTGGTTTTGTTAAAATTAATTGGGCCATTAATGGAATCGTAGATTTGGTAGCTAAAGACCGCACATAACACCCATAAAATCGCTTGTATCGCTATTTTCATTAAGCTTAAATTTTGACGTGTCAACAAATCTACAATTTTTTTTTATTCAGAAAAGGCTTCCTTTTTTTATCTTTCGAAGGAAAGACCCCCTTAGATGTCCGCACGCGATTTAAAGACTGAAATTAAAAAAAATAGCAGCTTCCCTTTGACCCATTCTCAAGAGCTATGGGCAGATGAAGTTTCTGAATTTGTTACTGAAAAAAAAGAAGATAATATCCTGATTTTAAGGGGTTATGCAGGAACGGGTAAGTCGAGTATGATTGCTCTTTTGGTTCGTTCACTCCCTGTCGTACGGCAACGCGCTGTTCTTTTGGCCCCAACGGGAAGAGCTGCTAAAGTAATATCTGCCTATTCGCAAAAAAAAGCATTTACCATCCACAAAAAAATATATTTCTCCAATGCTGAGGGGGGACAAGTGCGTTTTCGACTTAAAAATAATACGCATCGCAATACTTTATTTATTGTGGATGAATCCTCAATGATTGGAGAAGACAATAGTGGCGGTCGTCTTTTTGACCGGGGTTCTCTCTTGCATGATTTAGTTCAATATGTGGAGGGTGGTGATAATTGTAAATTGATTTTTGTGGGTGACACGGCTCAGTTACCTCCAGTTCATTTGCTGTTGAGCCCAGCCTTAGATCCAGAAAAGCTGGAATATGAATTTAACAAAACGGTTCCTGTACGTGAACTGGAGGAAGTAGTTCGTCAGCAATTAGACTCTGGAATTTTGTTGAACGCAACTCGAATACGCGAATTGATTGCTAGTGAGGATGCTACCCAATTTGTTTTTCAGTTGGAGGGCTTTCCCGATGTGGTTCGTTTGCAAGATGGAAACGAGTTTATGGAACTGCTCTCGGGGGCCTTGCAAAAGAATGGAGAAGATTCTACCGTGTTAATTGTACGTTCCAATAAAAGAGCCAATCAATACAACCAAAGCATTCGCCAACGGATTTTGTTTTTAGAGTCTGATTTGTCAATTGGTGACAGCCTGATGGTGGTTAAAAACAACTATCACTGGCTGTCAGAAGAGGATCCAGCTGGTTTTATCGCCAATGGTGATACCTTGCGAGTACAGAAAATTCACGGTTATAAAGAACTGTATGGATTTAAATTTGCCCAAGTGACCGCTCAAATGGCAGATTATCTAGATCAAGAGCCTTTTGAAACGACCCTGTTATTGGATACGCTGCATACCAATACAGCTTCCTTGAGCCAAGAACAGTCCCAACAACTCTATCAAAAAGTAAACGAGGATTATGCACACATAACTTCGAAATTCAAACGTTTACAAAAGGTAAAGGAAAACCCTTATTTCAATGCCTTACAGGTAAAATATTCTTATGCCATCACCTGCCACAAGTCCCAAGGAGGGCAGTGGCGTGAGGTTTTTGTAGAAATGCCCTATCTGCCAGATGGTCCTTCGGTAGAATTCTACCGCTGGCTTTATACAGCTTTGACCCGAGCTCAAGAAAAACTCTACCTAATAGGTTTTTCTAAGGATTATTTTGAATCCGCTATTTGATAGACATCTACGCGCTTTTCAGAAGAGAGAATATCTATTTTTATGGGATTGCTAAAAGCTGTTCTACTTTCTTTTTTCATTTTGACTTGATAGTCTTTTCGGTCGTATTTCATCAGTGCCCCTGTAGCAGCATCGATCCCCCAGAAGATTAATGAACCGAGATTGATGATGCTGACAGGATTGAACTTACGATCCAAAGTGATGACGCGTGTTTCATAGCCATCGAGCTGTAATTCGACCAGTTTGTGAGTCAGACTTCGTTTTACCAAAACATCACAAGGCGTGGTGCAGACTTTTAGTCCATCAATATAAATTTCAGCACCCGCAGGATCACTTTCAAAGTAAAGTATATCAGCGGTTCCTGTAAAAATGGTGGCACAACTCGTGCATTGCAAGGCGATGGCAATACTTAAAAAAGAGGTTTAAGTTTCATAATATGATAGGATTGAGGTAAATAATAAATCTACTTAAAATTAATAATTTGTAGTAAAATTAGAACTTAAACGCAGCAGTGGTGTTAAAAGAGAAGGCTGTTATTTTACTTAATAGGTTATCAGTTGCTTACAGAAATAGTTTAGGCATTGAGATCAAGAGTGTGATAGACATTTTGCACATCGTCGTCTTGCTCAATTTTTTCTAAAAGCTTTTCTACTTCTTCTTGGGCTTCAGCCGCTAATTTTTTGGTGACCTGGGGGATGCGTTCAAAGCCAGAGGATAGAATTTCAATGGATCTGTTTTCCAGTTCTTTTTGAATATTCCCAAAACTCTCAAATGGAGCATAGAGTAACATTCCATCTTCATCTACAAAAACTTCTTCCACACCGTGATCGATGAACTCTAATTCGATTTCTTCGGGATCCAATCCTTCTGCAGGAATGCGAAAATTACAACTATGATCAAACATAAACTCTACAGAACCAGAGGTGCCTAAGGCTCCGTTGCTTTTATTGAAATAACTTCGGATGTTGGCTACCGTTCGGTTGTTATTATCTGTAGCTGTTTCCACAAGCACCGCAATGCCATGAGGTGCATAGCCTTCATAAAGGATTTCTTTATAGTTCTCCGTGTTTTTGTCGGATGCTTTTTTAATAGCCCGTTCGACATTGTCTTTGGGCATATTAGCTGCTTTAGCGTTTTGCATCACAGCTCGCAGTCGGGAATTATTATCCGGATCAGGTCCGCCTTCTTTTACTGCCATGACGATATCTTTGCCAATGCGTGTAAAAGTTTTAGCCATGGCTGACCAACGTTTAATTTTTCGGGCTTTTCGAAATTCAAAGGCTCTTCCCATTGCGTTGTATTAGGTGTTGCACAAAAATATAAAACTTTGCGTACCGAATGGAATTATCTCTTTTGGGTGGGATGGATTAGATAATCTTGCGAATCAAGTCCAAATCATCCAAGACCTCATGATATCCAATTTGAAGATGTTTTGGGAGTTTGTTTTCCTTGGGAAGTGTTGCTAGGTAGCGCATTTCGTTGGTTGTAAAGACTTGTTTGTAAGTGGCTTTTTTGTGGTTTCGACGTTCAACCACCGCTTTGATGAATTCAAAATGTCCAATTAAATCATGGCTTCCTAAATGAAAAACTCCGCTGAGTTGTCGATTGATAATGTAATGAATCTGTTGTGCCAATTTTCGGTCGCTATTGACATTGATCACAGAATTGGGAAACACTTCAATAGGAATTTGTTGCTGTACCGCCCAATCAATTTCCCGTACCCGAGGACTGTGCTGTCCGAAAACCATTGGCAGTCGCGCAATGACATACTTGGCTGTAGGCAAGCGGAGCAGTCCGTTTTCTACTCGAATTTTTAAACGCCCATAAATGCTTTCCGATAGTGTTTTGTCATATTCATAGGAGGGGTAATGATGAAAGGCATCAAAGACATTGGCAGAAGAAAGAAAGAGTAAGCGGCAATTGTTCTTTTTGATAAAGTCAGTCAAAAAATCATGAATTTCTAATTGACTTTCAAAGTTTCCGCGTAGTGCTGAAATAATTAATTTGGGCTTAACGTCCTTAATAATGGTTTCTAACCCTCCCTCGTCTATATTGAATTGGTAGTAGTGCTGGTTGTGCTTAAAACTTTTACTACTACAATAAGTGGCATAGGTATCAAAGTAGGAGCAGAGCTCTTTATAGAGCATTTCTCCAATGAAACCACTTCCTCCTAATATCAACACGCGCTTCATGGTCTAGTCTTTGTAAAAAGGTAATTTTACAACTTCAGCTGGTATTTGTTTATTGCGAATGTCAACAAAAATTTGAGTTCCTATGGGAGCATAAGCCGTTTTCAAATACCCCAAGCCAATTCCTGTATTCAGACTTGGTGATTGGGTGCCAGAGGTGACACGTCCAATAGTCTCTTGAATGCTATTGCTGAGAGTGTATTCGGCACGAGGGATTCCACGATCTAGAATGCGAAACCCAATTAGTTTTTCCTCAGGAGTGGTGTTTTTTTGATCTTGAAGCGATTCGTAGGCTAAATTACTGGGGTGTGGCTTACTGATCCATCCCAAACCTGCAGCATAGGGGTTGGTGGTGTCATCAATTTCATGCCCGTAGAGACAATACCCCATTTCAAGGCGAAGGGTGTCTCGTGCGGCCAAACCAATGGGTTGGATTCCATCTGCAGCGCCTGTCTCTAATACCTGTTCCCAAACGGATACTGCCGATGTATTTGGGAAATAGACCTCAATACCGCCAGCTCCTGTATACCCTGTGGTAGCTATAATGGCGTTGGAAACTCCTGCGAATGTCCCTTGTTGGACACCGTAAAAAGGAAGTTCAAAAAGGTTTACATCTGTTAGTTTTTGCATGACTGAAAGGCTTTTCGGACCTTGAATGGCAAGCAGCTCAGTAGCTTCAGAGGCATTGCGTAGCTCAGCACCAACGGACTCGTTTTCAGTCGCAATCCAAATCCAGTCTTTTTTGATATTTGCGGCATTGACAACCAGAAAGTAGGTGTTTTCCTCCAAGCGATAGACAATTAAATCATCTACGACACCACCTTCTCGGTTGGGGAGATAATTGTATTGTGCTTTGCCTACGGGAAGTTTATCAACGGCATTGCTACAAACCCGTTGCAGAAGATTCAATGCTTTGGGGCCTTCTACATAGAACTCTCCCATATGGGAAACATCAAAAACACCTAAGCCATTGCGAACGGCAAGGTGTTCATCTTTAACGCCGGTGTATTGTATCGGCATTTCAAAACCTCCAAAAGGAGCCATCTTGGCACTTAAGGTGATGTGTTTTTCGGTTAAAGCGGTTTTTATTGTCTGCATGGCCACAAAAATATTACATTTAATTTCGATTTAGTCAAAGCCAGTTGCTTTTATGGAATACAAACAAAAAATCAAAAGGGTCGTTTTTTTTCTGAGCATCTGCTGGACAGGAGTCTGGGCGCAATCAGAAATCACTTTTGAAGAATACCGTTTTCGGAGAGATCAACTTCGTGAATTGCTTCCTGAAAATGGAATGGCTGTGTTTTTTAGCGCACCCATTCGCAACCGTTCGAACGACACCAATTACAACTATCACCCCGATCGAAATATGCTTTATCTGACGGGATGGGAAGAGCCCCATGCCGTTTTATTGATTTATAAAAATCCGCAGCAGGATGCGCAAGGGAACTATTCAGAAGAGTTGTTTGTTCGCGATCGTGATGCTTATGAAGAACTCTGGAATGGAACTGTTGTGGGTATAGCCCGTGCTCAAGAGTGGGGAATTGATCGAGTGCGGAACCGTAAAGAGTTTTTAGATCGCAAAGATCATTATACCTCTTTCGACGCCTTGTTGCTTTATGAATTTCAAAACGATGTGAGGGATAAAGCCAATGACCCCTTCGATTTGTATGCCTTGCAAAAACATTTTAGACAACAAATCAATTACCCCAATGAATTGAATGCTATTCGCTATGACTTATATCAAAAAGTTCGGCAAGTAACGGCAGAGGGATTTGTCTCGCTACAGGCAGAAATTCGTCGGATGGCACGTCTTGATCCAGGGATTGAGAAGGATGCTCTTTTGCAAAATTTTTTAGCCATTCCAAAGGATGGTTCTCAGGAAGAATTGAAAATGCAATCGGCTTATTTGTTACGACAAACTCATTTTGACTTGGAACAATTACCCAAGTTAATGGGGCAGTTAAGGGAACAAAAAAGCCCTACAGAAATTGACCTACTAAAAAAAGCGATTGCTATTTCTGTTATCGGCCAAATCGAAGTGATGAAGGCTCTGCACCCCGAGATGAGTGAACGTGAAATCCAGGGAATTCATGAATTTGTCTATAAAAAGTATGGAGCAGCTGATGTAGGATACCCCTCTATCGTAGGAGCTGGAAATAACGGCTGTGTCCTCCACTATAGCCATAATGAATTGGAACAAGTCAACAATCAGTTGGTGTTAATGGATTTGGGAGCCGAATACAAAGGTTACACTGCGGACGTGACACGAACCATTCCAGCCAATGGGCGCTTTACTGCCGCTCAGAGGGAATTGTATGAGGTGGTCTATCAAGCGCAAGAAGCCGCTATTGCTGTGGCTCAGGTGGGTACTCCTTTTTCGGAAATTACTCAGGTAGCCTATGCAGAGGTTTCCAAAGGACTGATGGCTCTGGGAATTATTGAAGGTGCGGATGAATTAAGGCGTTATTTGCCTCATGGTGTGACACACCATATAGGTTTAGATGTTCATGATCCTGGGGCTTATGAGCAGTTGAAACCTAATATGATTATAACGGTAGAGCCGGGAATCTACATTCCCAAGGGAAGTCCTTGTGATCCTAAATGGTGGGAAATCGGAATTCGAATTGAAGACGATATCCTAATTACAACAAAAGGACTCGTAAACTTATCTGCAAAGGCACCGCGCCACTGGAAAGCGATTGAAGTAATGATGCAGGAAGACAGTGTTTTGAGGGAGTGGAAACTGCCAGAGTTGGAAAATTAACTGTTTATTAAAAAGCTTTTTAAATCTTCGTACGAACTGATTTCATGACTTCTCTTTTCTTTTTTAATCAGGTCTTGAATGGCACTGGGCACCGAAACTTCTGTTTTTAAAGTGCTTTCCACAATATCGAGAAATTTTACTGGATGCGCCGTTTCCAAAAAGACTCCGTAATAGGGTTCCTCCTGTGTCTTTAAGAAAGCTTCTAAACCTAAATATCCGACAGCTCCGTGTGGATCGGCAATGTATTGATGTTTGTCAAATAAATATTTTAATGCTTTTTTGGTTTCCGCATCTGTATAACTGTATCCACTTAATGATTTGCGAAGGCGTGTCAAATCGTTGTTTACGATTTTTTGGATACGAATAAAATTGGATGGTGCTCCAACATCCATGGCATTGGAAATCGTTGGGATGGTTTTTTTGGGTTCATACACACCGTTATTTAAATATTCTACTACAGCGTCGTTTCGGTTATTGGCGGCAACAAAGTGATCAATGGGTAACCCCATCTGCTGTGCCATCATCCCCGCACAGATGTTACCAAAATTCCCACTTGGAACAGAGAACACGATTTTTTCACTACGTTGCTGAAGCTGGCGTACTGCAATGAAATAGTAAAACATTTGTGGCAACCATCGGGCTATATTGATAGAGTTGGCGGAGGTGAGAGGTCGTACTTCTTTGATCTGATCGTCCAAAAAAGCAGTTTTTACCATGTCTTGACAATCGTCAAAAACCCCATCGACTTCAAGGGCTGTAATATTTTGCCCCAAAGCAGTCAATTGCTTTTCTTGAATAGCACTAACCTTTCCTTTGGGATATAAAATAACAACATCAATTCCTTCTACACCCAAAAAACCGTCAGCAACAGCGCCTCCGGTGTCTCCAGAGGTAGCTACCAAAACCGTTAGCTTTTGCTGCTGTTTTTGACTGTTAAAATGCCCCAAACAACGGGCCATGAAGCGAGCTCCAACATCTTTAAAAGCCAGGGTGGGGCCATGGAAAAGTTCTAAGGCTCCGATTTGCTCGGTGATAGATGCGATGGGAAATTCAAAATTCAGTGTTTCACTGACAATTTCGTATAGTTTTTTTTCGGGTATGGCGTCTCCTACAAAAGGCTGTATGACACGAAAACAAATGTCTTCTATGCTGTGATCCGATAGCTTTTCGGTCCATTTAGGGTCCAATTTCGGAATACTTTCTGGGAAGTATAATCCACGATCGGGTGCGAGTCCAGAACGAACAGCTGTTACAAAGTCAGTAGGAATAGAGTTGTGATTGAGACTATAGTATTTCATGGGATTTTGTTGTAGTAGTACCTTGGGTATTGATAGGTGAAACAAAGGTTTCAAAAATAGTGCCAGAGGATTCAAGCACTTCACGCATGGATTGGGCAACGGCTTTGGCATTTTCTTTTCCTTTACAAAGTGCAAAGACGGAGGGGCCGGCTCCCGAAATTCCAGCACCAAGGGCATTGGCATTGAGGGCTGCCTGTTTGAGAGCGCTATAATTTGGAATGAGGGGCGCTCTTTTGGGTTCTACGAGTATATCTACCAAGCTTCTAGAAATCAAATCATAATCTGCAGTATGCAATCCACTAATCAACGCACCGAGATTGGCCGATTGCTGAATGCTATCTTTAAAACTTACTTCGGCACTGAGTACGCTGCGTGCTTCTGCTGTTTTTAATTCCACTAAAGGATGGATGACTGCTGCGTAAAGATCCGAAGGAGTTGGTATTGAAACAATATCCATGGGCTGCAATGACCTTACAAGGGTAAATCCTCCCAAAAGGGCCGGAGCAATATTGTCTGCGTGAGCTGCTTGACTGGCTAGCATTTCACCTTCTAAGGCAAAGGGGAGAAGTTCCATTTTGGAGAGTCCCAAGCCCATCAATTCATTGAGGGCGTAGACCACTCCAACAGCACTGGCTGAACTACTTCCAATACCACTTCCAGGCTTAATACCTTTGGTAAGCGTTATCGCAAAACCACAGTCGGAGGGGTGTTGTTTGAGTAGTGCCAAAGCAGCCACACCAGCAACGTTCTTTTGAGGGTCTAGGGGAAGTTTTTGCCCAATGATTTCTTTAAAATGGACTCCTGGTTCTACTGTTTTTTCAATGTAAAATTCGTCACCAACACCGTCAAGACAAAACCCGAGGATGTCAAAACCACATGAGACATTGGCTACACTAGCTGGGGCAAAAACACTGATTGCTTCCATAGTTATTGTTTACCGATTCGGATGATGTCTGCAAAAATCCCGGAGGCTGTAACTGCGGCACCAGCTCCAGCACCTTTGACGATCAACGGTTGCTGGGAATAACGGTTGGTGTAGAACAAAATAATATTGTCACTGCCTTCCAAATTATAAAAATCATGTCCTTTGGGTATGTGTTGGAGGCCAACTGAAGCTTTGCCGTTTTCGAGCTGTGCAACATACTTTAGTTTAGAGTTGTCTTTTTGTGCGGCATTGAGCAAGCCTTCGAAATGACTTTGATGGGTCTCTAAGCTTTTGAAAAAAGAACTATTATCGGGAGTATCGAGACATGCTTGGGGAAGGAAGGAGTTGTTTTCAATGTCTTTCAACTCAATAGCCATTCCACTTTCACGGGCTAGAATTAGGATTTTACGTGCTACATCTACACCGCTGAGATCAATTTTTGGATCGGGTTCTGTATATCCCTCTTCCATGGCCTGCTGCACTACAGATACAAAGGAGGTGTCTTTGGTATAGTTGTTAAAAACAAAATTGAGACTTCCCGAAAGAACAGCCTGAATTTTCACAACTTGGTCACCAGAAGCAATTAAGTTATTCAGAGTGTCAATGATCGGTAAGCCAGCACCAACGTTGGTTTCAAAAAGGAAGGGGCTTCCAAATTGGCGAGCTGTTTTTTTAAGATTTTGATAGTTTTCAAACTGATCGGCACAGGCGATTTTATTGCAGGTAACAATACCTATGCTGTTGGCGAGGTATTGTCCATATTCCATGGCAATGTTTTCGTTAGCCGTGTTGTCTACAAAAATACTATTTCTTAGGTTGAGCGCCTTGGCATGCTCAAAAAAGGCTTTTCGATCCGCAGGGATGGAATTGTTTTCCAATGCGTCTTTCCAGTTTGAAAGATCAATAGGTTGCTCGCTAAGAAGCATTTTACGGGAATTGGAAAGAGCCATAATGCGGATTTTTAACCGTAAGTTGCTTTCTAGATAGTCTTTTTGTTGATCGATTTGTTCCAAAAGTTTCCCGCCAACATTTCCAACCCCAGTAATGAAGAGATTGAGTTGTTTGACTTGAGATTCAAAGAAACTTTCGTGTAATGTGTTGAGTGCTTTTTGGACGTTTTTCTGGTCGGTGATGATAGAAATATTTCGTTCAGAAGCGCCCTGCGCGATGGCACGAATATTAATGTTGTTGGCTCCTAGACTGCTAAAGAGTTTTCCGCTGATTCCTTGGTGTTCTTTCATTTTGTCTCCTACAACTGCGATATTTACCAAGTCGGTCTCTAAACGTGCGGGATATACTTTGTTTAATGAAATCTCAAAGGCAAAATGCTCATCAATTACTTCTTTGGCCTTCTGTGCGTCTTCTGCTTTGACACCCAAACAAATGGAGTGTTCGGAAGAGGCCTGCGTAATCATTATGATGTTGATGTTTTCTGTAGATAGGGTTTCAAAAAGACGTTTTGAAAAACCAGGAATGCCCACCATGCCACTTCCTTCAAGGCTTACTAAGGCCACATCATCAATATGGCTAATTCCTTTTACAATTTGACCGTTTGTATCGGTTTCGTTGTGAATCAATGTCCCTGCATCTTCAGGCTGGAAAGTATTTTTAATATAGGTAGGGATGTTTTTTTCTACCAATGGCTGTAGGGTGGGGGGATAAATAACCTTGGCACCAAAATGGGAAAGTTCCATGGCTTCGTAATACGAGAGTCGTGGGATGGGCTGCGCTTGAGATACCAATTTGGGATGCGCTGTAAACATACCGCTTACGTCTGTCCAGATTTCAAGTGTGTCTGCTGCCAGTATATTGGCTAAGATGGCGGCTGAAAAATCAGATCCTCCTCTTCCGAGTGTTGTTAGGTTCCCAGATTCGTCACCTGCAATATACCCGGGCACTAAATGAACCTGCGCTTTGCTCTTTTCGAAATTCTTTTTGGTTTGATTTTCAGTTTTAGCCAAATCAACAATTAGCTTGTTGTTTTTTTCTGAAGTAGCAATAAGTTGTGTGGCGTCATGTAAAGAAACGTCAATTCCATGATGCTTAAAAAGTGTACAGATGAGCTGAGACGAAAGAATTTCTCCAAATGCAGAAACCTTAGACAGGGTTCGTTCCGTAACTTCTTCTAACTGAAAAACGGAATGGTAAAGGCCTTCCAACTGGGAAAGTTTTTTATCTAGAAAAATGACACTATCTTTTTGAATCCCTTTGGGTAATAACGCTTCAATAGGTTCCAGATGCCGTTCCCTAATGATTTTAAAATCAGCACGATAAGTGTCATCTTTTTGACTCGCACGATAAAGAAAGTCGATGAGTAAATTGGTGATGCCTCCTAAAGCTGAAACGACAACAACAGACTCTTGTTGCTGTGATTTGACAATTTCTATAACAGACTGAAGGCTCGATGAATTTGCTACAGAGGTACCTCCGAATTTTAAAATATTCATAAAAAAAGTAAACGAAGCCGCGTAATGGGATCCAATTTTTGAACCACAAAAATAATATAAGTAGCCTAGGCAGGAAACAATTTTAATAAAAAAGCAGGGTAAATTTCAATTTGCCCTGCTTTTTTATATTTCAGGTTTACCCTATACCGTAGGAACTTCCTGTATCTCTAAGCTGAGTCCTTCGTCTGTATTTTTTCCAGCATCAATACTAATGGAATCGCCTTCTTTGATAGCACTGGAAACAACGTTTTCAGCAAGCAAATCTTCAATGTATTTCTGGATGGCTCTATTGAGTGGACGTGCCCCGTACTTTTGATCGTAGCCTTTTTCAGCAATAAAATCTTTGGCTTTTTCAGAAATAGTGATTTGATAGCCGAGTTTTTCAATACGAGTAATGAGTTTGGATAATTCCAAATCAACAATACTTCGAATAGCGTTTTTATCTAGTGCGTTGAAAATAACAAGATCATCAATTCTATTAAGGAATTCTGGAGAGAATGTCTTTTTTAATTCTCGATCAATGATACTTTTTTCAATGTCTTCCGTTTGGGACTTTTGGGCGGCAGTTTCAAAACCAACTCCTGTTCCAAAATCTTTTAACTGACGGGCGCCGATGTTAGAAGTCATGATGATGATGGTGTTTTGAAAGTTTACCTTACGACCCAAACTGTCAGTCAGAAAACCGTCATCAAGGACTTGCAGCATCATATTAAACACATCGGGATGGGCTTTTTCCACTTCATCCAAAAGGATTACAGAATAAGGTCTTCTTCTGACTTTTTCACTCAGTTGACCACCTTCTTCATATCCTACATATCCTGGAGGAGCACCAATCAAGCGAGAAATGGCAAATTTCTCCATGTATTCGCTCATATCAATACGGATGAGATTTTCTTCTGAGTCAAAAATTTCAGCAGCTAAAACTTTAGCTAGTTGGGTTTTACCCACTCCTGTTTGTCCGAGGAAAATAAACGAACCAATGGGACGGTCTGGATTCTTAAGACCAGCTCGATTCCGTTGAATGGCTTTGACCACTTTTTTAACCGCATCTTCTTGTCCAATTAATTTGGAACCAATCACCTCCGTGAGTAATGCAAGTTTGTTTTTTTCAGACTTTACGATTTTGGTGACCGGTATATTGGTCATCATGGAGACCACATCTGCGATATGGGTGTCATTTACTTTGACACGGTTTTGCTTGGAGTCTTCATGCCAGCGCTCTTGTGCCTCAATTAATTGGCGTTCAACGCGTTTTTCGTCATCTCTAAGCTTGGCCGCTTCTTCGTATTTCTGTTTTTTGACCACAGAATTTTTTAGTTCACGCACCTTTTCAAGGTCTTCTTCCAACTGAATGACTTCTTTGGGAACATTCATATTATTGATGTGTACCCGTGAACCAGCTTCATCCAAAGCATCAATAGCTTTGTCTGGGAGAAAACGATCAGACATATACCGATCGGTCAGTTCTACACAGGCTTTGAGCGCATCATCGGTATAACTAACGTTATGGTGATTCTCGTAGCGATCCTTAATATTGCTTAATATTTCCAATGTTTCCTCGGTGGAGGTCTCTTCTACCAATACTTTTTGGAAGCGGCGTTCCAAAGCACCGTCTTTTTCGATGTTTTGTCTGTATTCGTCCAAGGTAGTGGCGCCAATACATTGAATTTCACCCCTAGCTAAGGCAGGTTTGAACATATTAGAAGCATCCAAGCTTCCAGTAGCACCTCCCGCACCTACAATGGTGTGAATCTCATCGATAAAGAGAATAATATTATCGTTTTTTTCCAATTCATTCATGACCGCTTTCATGCGTTCTTCGAATTGCCCTCTGTATTTGGTTCCAGCCACTAGGCTTGCTAAGTCCAATGTAATGACTCGTTTGTTATACAATACACGAGACACCTTTTTTTGGATAATACGAAGAGCAAGCCCCTCAGCGATGGCGGATTTACCAACTCCAGGTTCTCCAATTAACAAAGGGTTATTCTTTTTTCGGCGACTCAAAATTTGAGAAACGCGCTCAATTTCTTTTTCACGCCCTACCACAGGATCCAGTTTGTCTTGTTCGGCTAATGCGGTCACATCTCGCCCAAAATTGTCCAGGACAGGCGTCTTAGAATTTTTGGAGCTTCTACTTTCGGATGTGGGTACAAATGGATTTTCCTTGGAGGAAGAACCGTCTTCATCATCTTTTTCATCAGGAAAAGAAGCAGAGGAGGGTAGGTCCATATAATTGGAGTCATCACTAGCAAGCATCAATTTGAACTGCTCTTTTACGGTGTCATAATCAACGTCAAGATTGGAAAGCAGTTTCGTTGTTGGGTCGTTTTCGTTTCTTAAAATACACAATAATAAGTGTGCCGTGTTAATAAGGTCACTTTGAAACAACTTGGCTTCTAAGAAGGTAGTTTTAAGTGCGCGTTCGGCCTGTCGTGTAAGGTGTAGATTTTTTTTATTGTTCATAGCACTTCCACTCTCAAGTACTGCAGGGTTGAGAATTTCAACTTTTCGGCGCAATTCGTCAAGATCAATTTCAACAGCATTGAGAATTGATATTGCTTTCCCCCCTCCATCTCGTAAAATGCCAAGCATAAGATGCTCCGTTCCAATGAAGTTATGCCCCAATCGAAGCGCCTCTTCTTTGCTGAAGGTAATTACATCTTTGACTCTTGGCGAAAAATTATCATCCATACATCTTGATTTAGTGCGAATACTACAAAAAGCGTTCCAGCTGTCTGTATGTAGCTAATTGACAAAAAAAAACAACAACATCAAAGTTTATCCAATTAAAAATTATCAAATATTACCCCCCTTAGAATGTTGATAAATCGGCTATAAAAAGTAGGATAGACTTGGTATAAAGGCTGCATTAGTGCTATTTTAGCCCTATTCGTTAAATTTTGGATTTATGAATGAAGGTGAAAAGCTGATCCCAATAAACATTGAGGAAGAAATGAAGTCCGCATACATAGATTACTCTATGTCTGTCATTGTGTCACGTGCCCTCCCGGATGTTCGTGATGGATTTAAACCCGTTCATCGACGGGTTCTTTTTGGAATGCATGAATTGGGTATTCGTGCCAATACATCCTATAAGAAGTCCGCCCGTATCGTTGGAGAGGTGTTAGGTAAATACCATCCGCACGGTGATAGTTCTGTATATGACACCATGGTTCGTATGGCTCAAGAATGGTCTTTGCGCTATTTGTTGGTTGACGGTCAAGGGAATTACGGTTCTGTGGATGGAGACAGTCCTGCTGCCATGCGATATACGGAGGCTCGGATGAAGAAGATTTCAGAGGATATGATGGCTGATATCGAAAAAGAAACCGTTGATCATCAGTTAAATTTTGACGACTCCCTTAAGGAACCAACCGTACTTCCTACCCGTATTCCAAACTTACTCGTCAACGGAGCTTCCGGTATTGCTGTTGGAATGGCGACCAATATGCCACCACACAACCTGACAGAGGTGGTGGATGGAATCATACAATATATTGAGGACAACGACATCACGATTGAAACTTTGATGCAAACCATCAAAGCCCCTGACTTCCCGACGGGAGGAACTATTTACGGTTATGAAGGGGTGCGTGAAGCTTTTTTAACCGGTCGCGGTCGTGTAGTACTTCGCGGAAAAGCAGTCATTGAGGAAGTCAATGGAAGAGAATGCATCATCGTTACAGAGATTCCCTATCAGGTGAACAAAGCAGAGATGATCCGAAAAACGGCGGAATTAATAAATGACAAGAAAATCGAGGGTATCAGTAATATCCGAGATGAGTCAGACCGTAAAGGGATGCGTGTTGTTTATATCCTAAAAAGAGATGCGATTCCCAATATCGTTCTCAATAAACTTTACAAATACACCGCACTTCAATCTTCCTTCTCGGTAAACAACATTGCCTTAGTAAAAGGACGCCCCGAACTATTAAACCTCAAAGACATGATCCATCATTTTGTGGAGCACCGTCATGAGGTAGTGGTTCGAAGAACCAAATACGAATTGCGAAAAGCTGAGGAGCGTGCTCATATTTTGGAAGGTTTAATCATTGCATCGGATAATATTGATGCGGTCATCAAATTGATTCGTGGCTCGAGCAATGCTGAAGAAGCCCGTCAGAAATTGATGGATACCTTTAAGCTCACTGAAATTCAAGCGAAGGCGATTGTAGAAATGCGTCTGCGTCAACTAACGGGACTGGAACAAGACAAGCTGCGCGCCGAATATGATGAGTTGTTAAAAACCATTTCAGATTTAAAGGACATCTTGGACAAAAAAGACCGTCGTATGACGATTATCCGAGAAGAGCTGGTTGAAGTGAGAGAAAAATATGGTGACGAAAGAAGATCAATGATCGAATATGCGGGAGGTAACTTCCGTATTGAGGACATGATTCCAGATGAAAAAGTGGTGATCACCATTTCTCATGCGGGATATATCAAGCGGACTCCTTTGAGTGAATACAAAACACAAAACAGGGGAGGAGTCGGCCAAAAGGCTTCTACCACTCGAAATGAAGATTTCCTAGAACACATTTTTGTGGGAACCAACCACCAATATATGCTGTTTTTCACTCAAAAAGGAAAATGCTTCTGGATGCGTGTTTACGAAATTCCAGAAGGTTCCAGAATCGCAAAGGGGCGCGCGATTCAAAATCTAATTAACATTGAGCAAGACGATAAGGTCAAAGCTTTTATTTGTACCCAAGACTTAAAAGACCAAGAGTACATCAATACTCATTACGTGATTATGGCCACCAAAAAAGGGCAGGTTAAGAAAACAGCTCTAGAACAATACTCACGTCCTCGTGCCAATGGGATTAATGCCATTACCATCAAAGATGGTGATGAACTCCTAGAAGCCAAACTGACCAACGGAAACAGTCAAATTTTATTGGCTGGGAAGTCTGGAAAAGCGATCCGTTTCGAGGAAAGCAAAACTCGTCCGATGGGAAGAGGTGCTTCCGGTGTTCGTGGAATCACCTTGGCGGGGCCAAACGATGAATTGGTGGGCATGGTGTCTGTTAATGATATGGACAGTAACATACTGGTGGTTTCCGAAAACGGATATGGGAAAAGATCCGATTTGGAAGATTACCGTATTACCAATCGAGGAGGAAAAGGAGTCAAAACCATTTCCATTACTGATAAGACTGGGGAATTGGTTGCGATCAAAAACGTATCCGATGAAGACGATTTGATGATTATCAACAAATCTGGAATCGCCATTCGTATGTCAGTGGCAGATCTTCGTATTATGGGACGAGCCACACAGGGGGTTCGTTTGATTAATTTAAAAGACAATGACTCCATTGCGGCTGTAGCCAAAGTGATGCCTGATGACGAATCCATAGAAGATATTAATGACATGGATGTCAATGATGGCACTGTTATTGAATAAAGAGTAAATACTAAAATAAAATTCAGAAACTAATGAAAAAAACGATTGTACTTCTTTTGAGCATGATTGCCAGCTTTGGATTTGCCCAAAAGAAAGAATTAAAAAAAGCCGAAAAATTATTTACCTCAGGTGATATCGAAGGAGCCAGCGTAATGCTTTCCTCTAATGCTGCTTTGTTTGACACGGCCGATGAAAAAGTGATGGGTGGCTATACCTTTTTAAAAGGAAAAATTGCCCAGCAAAATAAAGAATTCAAAACGGCAATGGACATTTATACGGGTCTCAAAGAAAACAGCCGTTTGAAGACTGATGTTGCTAAACAATTACAGGAACTTCTTACAGATATTGTAACATCTGCTATTGAGGACAACGAAGGCGGAGATTATGTTGCCTCTGCTGAAAAATTATACATGGCCTATCAGATTGATCCTGAAAACGGAAAAGACTATCTATACTTTGCCGCTTCCAATAGTGTGAATGCCAAAGCTTATGATCGCGCTTTGGAGCTCTACTTTATCTTAAAAGACATCCAATATACAGGTATTACCACGACATATCTTGTAACAGAAGTAGCTACCAATAATGAGATTGAAGTGTCTGAAATGGAATATGGGATTTACAAGAAATCGAAAGATTATACTAATCCTAAGGAAGTAGAATCAGAATCGAAATACCCTGAGATTGTAAAGAATATCGCTTTGATTTATGCACAACAGGGCGAAAATGAAAAAGCAATTGCAGCGGTGCAAGAAGCTCGTAAATCCAACCCTGAAGATTTAAACTTGATTTTGACTGAGGCCAACTTGTATATTGAGCTGGATGAAAAAGAAAAATTCAAGGAATTGATCAGCCAAGCCATTGAAAAAGACCCAAATAACACCAATTTGTATTTCAATTTAGGAGTTGTAAATAATGACCTTGGAGACAAAGATGTTGCACGTGGTTTTTACGAAAAGGCGATAGCTTTGGATCCTAATTTTGAAGCCGCGTATTTAAATCTAGTTGCTTTGATTTTGGAAGGCGAAGCGGCAGTGGTTGAAGAGATGAATAGCTTAGGAACATCTCGTAAAGACAATGCTCGCTACGAGGTTCTTAAAAGTGAAAGAGAGGCGCTCTACAAAGAATGTGTACCAATCTTAAAAGGTCTTATTGCTGTTAGTAATAACGAAGAAGCAATTAAAACATTAATGAATATATACGGTACTCTTGGTGAAAACCAAGGTTATACGGAAATGAAAGCTTTGTTGGAAAACTAGGCTGAACTTTGATTCAAATAAAAAAACCTCCTGTGTATCAGGGGGTTTTTTTATACCTTTTGAAGTTAGAAAAGGATGTTACACAATAGATTTAATCATTCGCAACTTATGCGAGTGGTTCTGTAATTCTTTGTTGTAAATCCCTGTTTGATCAATACCATCGATACGAACTTTTCCATGTGCATGGATGATTTTATGGTTAGGGAGTAAGATTCCCACATGAATAATGTTTCCTTCTGCATCGTCGAAAAAGGCCAAATCCCCAGCTTGACTTTCTTCAATGAAACTAAGGGTCTGTCCTTGTTCTGCTTGTTGGGAGGCATCTCTGAAAAGAGAATACCCATTAATGCGATATACCATTTGACTAAAACCAGAACAATCGATTCCGAAGGGAGATTTCCCACCCCATAAATAGGGGGCGTTTAAATATAGATAGGCCGTTTTTAGAATTGCTTCTCGATTTTGTTTTTGGGAACAACGATTCCCCTCGTGCTGATGCGAGAGCAATTGTTGTACATTCAAATTACTACCCAAAGGAATAGGGAAAAGCAGACCGTTATCCTGATGGCAATAACTGATCAGATCCGTCGCATAGGTGGCGTCTTGCTGGGAGAGTTCCTCCCACTGGGGCTTTTGAATTTCAAAATGCTGATTGTTTGAAATCCAACCTTCATAGCGGTCAGCATCAATTCGGATCTTGGTCCATTTTTTTTGGGAGAGTAGCACGGTGTATGTGTCTCCATAAAGAAGCTGCGTTACAATTTCACTCTGATCTTGTTTATCAGCCCGAACAGAAACGATACCCAATTGGCAAACCCCGTATTTCATAGTAGAATTGAAACCCAAAAATAAATAAATTAAGAGCAACAATTGTTAGTCCAAACGGCTTTATTGCTTAATTTTTGTTTTCTTAGCGCATAAAACAACCAGATATTGAAACGGTATTGGAATTGGCTTTTTTATAATCAGCCCCTGCTATACAAGGGTTTTCTTTTCCTTACATTTTGTGGGGCAATCCTCTATTTATTTCCCAAAGGAGGGAAGTTCCAATATGAATTTCAAAAAGGATTTCCGTGGAAACACGCAACCCTTTACGCACCCTTCGATTTTCCAATACTTAAAACGGAAGCTGAGCTCGGGCGTGAAATAGCACTTTTAGAAGAAGAAGCCAATAGTTATTATCGTGTGGACACCGTAGTGGGAGTTCGAGGAAAGGAACGCTACCAACAAAAATTTGAGCGCTATTTCATCAATGTGAGCACCCCTAAAACAACCGCAATCAAAAAGGAAGGAGCCCAGGTATTGGATCGTATTTTTAAGCAAGGAATTTTACCTTTAAATTGGAACGTTGATACAAGTGAAACGCTTCGGTTGATTGATGGGAATACCGAAAAAGAACGAGCCGTTACTTCCTTTTTCCAGATGGAAGCAATGCAAAAAAATCTTGGGCGGCTGTTGTCTGATTCTCTGGCTCCTTTTCAAGAGAATTTCTACAAGCTTTTCTTTGAAGTATTAGCACCCAATATTGTTCCAGACTCAACTTTTCAACAGAAAATACTAAATGAAGGAAGAAAGGCCCTTTCTCCTACTCGTGGACTGATTAAAAAAGGAAGCCTTATCATCGCTCAAAATGAACTGGTAGATGGGGAGCGTTATCAGCGCCTGGAATCCCTTGCGGCCGAATATCAAAGCAGCTCTTGGTCAGATCGAAAAGAGTTTATGATAGCAACGGGCTACGCTATATTGATAGGCTTGGCACTTTTTATGCTCCTTCGGTTTATTCTGATCTATAGAGAAAAACTCTTTAACAACAATAAGGAACTCACCTTTATCTTTTTTAATGTTTTTCTCATTGTGGCTTTAACTGTTGTGGTGCTTAATTTTGACCCTTATTTGGTTTATAGTGTTCCCATCTGTATTCTTCCGCTAACGCTAAAAGCTTTTTTTGATGCCCGATTGGGGTTATTTACCCATGTATTAACAGTGCTCTTACTCGGATTTATTGTCCCCAATAGTTTTGAGTTTGTTTTCTTGCAGATGTTAGCAGGGATTGTCTCCATCCAAAGCAGTACAAAGCTATACCAGCGAGCCAATTTATTCATTTCCGTAGGTCAAATCGTATTGATTTATTTACTAGTTCACATTTCCTTTGCCTTTATCCATGAGGGAAGTATTAAGAATATTGCTTTGACTACCCTTGGCTTGTTCTTGCTAAATGGCCTGCTCACCTTATTTGTTCAACCGCTTATTTACTTGTTCGAGCGTTTGTTTTCATTGACATCAGATGTGTCACTATTGGAGTTGTCTGACACCAATACGGCACTGTTGAGGGAACTATCGGACCAAGCTCCGGGTACTTTCCATCATTCGTTGCAAGTGGCCAATCTGGCAGAGGCAGCTGCCAGTCATATTGGTGCCAATACCCTTTTGGTGCGCGTGGGGGCTCTTTATCATGACATTGGAAAGATGAAAAAACCCACCTATTTTTCTGAAAACCAAAAGAGTGAAATTTCACCTCACCACGAACTAAACCCACAACAGAGTGCCTCGATAATCATTCATCATGTTCGAGAAGGGATCGCATTGGCCAAAAAACACAAACTTCCGGAACGAATTATTGATTTTATCCGAACTCATCACGGGAGTTCAGTGGTATATTATTTTTACAAGCAAGCGCAGGAAGAGTATCCAGATCAAAAGATTGATCCAAAGGACTTTCAATACCCAGGACCCAAGCCTTTTTCGAAAGAAACAGCCATTTTGATGATGGCTGATGCCGTTGAAGCCGCCTCCAAAAGCCTTAAAAATCCAAACCTTTCCAAAATCGAAAGTTTTGTACAGCAGATTATTCAAAAGCAATTGGAAGAGGGGCAATTCAGCAATAGCAACATCACATTGTCTGAAATTGAAGAGATTAAAAAAGTGTTAATTCGAAAGCTATCGAACATTTACCATTTGCGGATTGAATATCCCGAATAGTTTTTGGAAGCTGAAGTTGTTTAATTCCTTTTGATGCGGTATTTTAGCGAACGTACTTTAAATATTTGGAGAGGTGCCAGAGTGGTAATGGAGCAGATTGCTAATCTGTCAACGTGTAAACGTTGCCAGGGTTCGAATCCCTGTCTCTCCGCTGTATAGTCCTGAAAACACAGTGTTTTCGGGACTTCTTTTTCAGGTTGTCTGTATAGTTGCCTTTTCTATTTCCTACAACACTGATTTCCACTCTTCAAATTCAGCTGTTTTTTTATTGAGTTTCTTTGAGTATTCAAATGAAATTCATTCCGATTCTAAGTATTTAATAACCAGCAAGGGTATGGACTACCTTAATCCCTGCTATTGCATAAACTAAAAAGAATGAATTTATCCTCGAAAATGTACCTTGACGTATTTATTGACGTACTATAAATATCTCTTGTAGGATACCTCAGCTAGCAGTATATTTGGGCAGATTAACCAGTTTAAGTGCAGCAGTGTTGAGATTTATCTGTCTTATTCATTTAGCTACATTAAGTTAGAATAGTAAGGTCGCGTAGCTCAGCTGGATAGAGCATCTGCCTTCTAAGCAGACGGTCCTAGGTTCGAATCCTAGCGCGATCACTGAGCAAAACCGCAATTCATTAATCATTTTGAATTGCGGTTTTTTTATTTTTAAATCTTGTAGCTTTTAGCCTTGTGTTTTTCTGGTGGGATGCTAGAAATGAGTTTTTCTACTGTATTTTCAAGCAGTTCAATTCTTGCTTCAAGTCCTTTGACTCTGACTTCCATCTGATTGTCCTTTTAAGGATCCCAAGCCTGTTCTAGAGGATGGTTGTTGATAATCATGTCTCCTTTACCTGTCAAATGCCGATTTTGACTGATATGGGGTAAACGTCTGAAATCAGTCGCGCCAAACTTGCCGAAATGCCTTTCAGCCCATTTGAACTCTTTTATAAATCTCGAAAAAATAAAAAGTACAACTATTTTACACTTGAAACTCATTTATTGTCGATAGATAGTTTGTTAAATCTTTTTGGTGTCAAGGATTCTGATTACATGCAAGAATTTAAAGAGCTTTTTTATACTTACCAAGGTAGAGAAGGTTCTCCTTTAGATCGCGCATTAATCATTCACCAGCTTTGGAGAGATTAGGCTTTGGAATTGCGGGATCTTGATTGAAAGGACACCATAGTTGTAATTTTCATATATAAAAAAAACCTCTAGTGAACCACTAGAGGTTTTTTTATTGAAGTCAAGCAATATTTATTCGTTGATAAAGGTATCATATGATTTGAGCGTGCTTAAATCTACCTTGCTTTTCTTCTCTAATTTTTCAAAGTTGGTTTTGGCAGCTAAAAAGCGATCATTGATTACTTCAAAATATTCTATTTCGTTGGGAGAGGGTTTGGAGTAACTTTCGGCTACTTTACTGTAAAGGCTCGCCATTTTTTCACGAAGCTGCGGTTCTGCTGCCCCCACATAATTATCTCCTGTAGTGATGACCAATGATTCTTTTAAGGTCTGAAGCTTTCCTTTGATCCGCTTACTTTTAACCTGTTCCATCAGGGCATCCAACTGATACACCATATAGGCCAATTCTTGAGTCATATTATAGAGTTGCATCGTAAGTTCGTACTTAGCTTTGAAGTAGGCGGGATCGGTATTGGTTGAATAATCATTTTCCAGACGGAACACTTTCTCAAAGGTGTCACGTCCTTTTTTTATGACCACTTTATAGTCTCCAGCAGCTACTCTTGGAGATGTAAATCCACCAAAGGCAAGGGTTTTCCCCTTAGCAACTTTGGGCTGGCGCATGGAATAATTCCACGATACCGTGTTGATCCCTTTGAGTTTTTTTGGATTTAGCGTTGCCACTTTGTTCCCCTCCAAATCCTGAACTTCCATAGTCATTTTTCCAAAGGTATGACGCTTGGGAAGTAAGTACTTAAACTGTGCAATTCGCGTTGGGTTTTCCCCTACAAATTGTGTTTCTGTACCAAAGCTTTCTGGAAATCCATAGCTCTTGTCACGCATAACAAGGCCTGTGGGTTCAAAAAAATGGAGCTTAGAAGCCAGTTGTTCTTCTCCAATATTTCGCAAGGGAGATATATCATCAATGATAATGATCCCTCTTCCATGTGTTCCCATAACCAAATCATTGGTTTGCTTCTGCAATACTATATAATGGATCGCCACAGGAGGGAGGCTCTTGGTAAAATGACTCCAGGATTTCCCACCATTATTGGTGATATATAAACCCTGTTCAGTTCCTAAAAACAAAAGGTCGGGATTGACAAAGTCTTCTTGTAAATTGCGAACAAAATCTTTTATTTCATCCGTAACAATTGACGTCCAACTAGCACCAAAGTTTGTTGTTCTATAGACATAAGGGGTAAGATCCCCTCGGGTATGCCCTTCAAAAACTGCGTAGGCTGTTCCTTTGTCATGAACACTGGCTTCGATGTGATATACCCAGGTGTTGGCTGGAAGGTTGGGTACATTGGCAATAGTGTTGGTCCATGATTGCCCACCATTCTGAGTAACTTGAACATTTCCATCATCCGTTCCGACCCAAATAATTTTCTCATCAAGAGAGGATTCGGCAATGGTGAAAATGGTGGTGTGATTTTCTGCACCTGAGTTGTCCATGGAAAGACCACCGGAGTCTTCTTGTTTTTGTTTGGATTTGTCATTGGTTGTCAAATCGGGAGAGATCGTTTCCCAACTTTCCCCTTGATCTTCGGATTTATGAAGAAATTGACTTCCAATATACAGGCGGTCGGGTTGGTTTTGACTCACGGCAATGGGTGCATTCCAATTAAAACGCAACTTAGGCTGGCCTTTTTTGGGCAAAGGTTGAATGGTTTTAATCAGTCCTTTATCAAGATCGTAACGCCAGACGTTTTCAGCACCTTGCATTTCAGAATACACAATTCTTTTGGTAGGATGTTTGAGCACTCGAAAGCCGTCACCTTGTCCTACTGAGGTCCATTGAGCGGCTTTTACACCACCGACTGCAGCGTTGGGGCCAAACCAAGAACCGTTGTCTTGTAAGCCACCATACACATTGTAGGGCTCGGCATCATCTACGCTAATATGATAGAATTGAGAAAGCGGAAGATTTTCTACGATTTCAAAAGTTGTTCCTCCATTCCATGAGCGATAGACGCCTCCATCGGTTCCGGAATAGAGATAGTCCGAATTGTTGATATGAAAGGCGATATCATGGATATCGCTATGCATGGTTCCAAGCTCTTTAAAGGTTTTCCCGCCGTCTCTAGAAATAGAACCAAACAGTCCAGCTTTTACGACAACATTAGGGTTTTTAGGATCCACAACAATCCGTGAAAAATAGAATGGGCGAACAGTGATTCCAAAATCATTGTTGCTTTGAGTCCATGATTCTCCCTTGTCATCACTTCGATAAAGGCCTTTTTTGTCTTGGTCTTCAGCTTCAATAACCGTATAGAGTACATTGGCGTCTGAAGGCGCAACAGCAATGCCGAGACGTCCCAATTTTCCTTCAGGAAATCCATTGTGAATCTTCTTCCAGTTTTTCCCTCCATCGGTGGATTTGTAAAGAGAACTTTTTGCCCCTCCCGAATTGAAGGACCAAGCCGTTCTTCGAAATTCCCACATAGAAGCGTATAATATATTGGGATCTTCTGGATCCATAGCCAAGTCAGCACAACCTGTAGCAGGACCATCATAAAGGATTTGATTCCAAGTAGCCCCTCCATCGGCGGATTTATACACCCCTCTTTCGGTATTGTCTGACCAAAGGGCTCCAAGTACCCCAACATAGATTTCGTCGGAGTTTTGGGGGTTTACGATGATGTTCGCAATACGCTCTGAATGGTCAAAGCCTAATTTGTCCCAGTTGATCCCGCCATCAGTAGATCGGTACAAACCATCCCCAACAGAAACACTGTTGCGAGTCCAAGTTTCCCCTGTTCCTACATAAATTACTTTATCAGGATTGTTGGGATCCATTGCTACAGCTCCGATGGACTGACAATGTTCTTCAAAAATAGGGTTGAAGGTAGCCCCTCCGTCATTGGACTTCCAAACGCCTCCTCCAGCCGTTCCGGCATACAAAATGCGGGGGTCGGTTGGGTGGAGTTCTAGGTCATTGATGCGGCCGCTCATTAGAGCAGGACCTATATGACGCGCTCGTAAATCACCGAAATAATCTCCGAGTTGTTTTTCTTTTTGCTGGGCAGTGGCTGTATTTGGAGCACTCCAAACCAGAAACATCACCCCAAGTAATAGAAATTGTTTCATAAATGCGATATGGTTGAATGACTACTAGTTAGTGCTGTCTTCAGGAAAAGCAAACTCTGAATCTGCAATTTCAGGATTGAGGATAATTTCTTCAAAGCTGATTACTTGACCTTCCTGTCCTTTGAGACCTTGCGTCAGTGAAAATGGGAAATAGAGTCCACCTACTTCTTGGTAGTCACTCATTTTACTTTCACTCATTTGACCTTTCATTTCTCCGGATTTGATTTCGGATTGAACCACCAATGGTACAAAGTCTTCGGTGTCAAAATAGTAATAGGTAGCGTTTTCAACTTCATCACCATCAACAATAAGTGGTTTTTTAGTGAGTTTGATTTTAAAACATTCGGAACCATCCATTTCCTCAGTACCCATCAATTCTGCGGTATATCCAAGGGATTTATAGTTTAGAAAAGGATCGGGAAAACTTCCCATCTCACGAATGACATTATCCGTTGTTTCTTGATCGCTTTTTTCTGCCTTCTGGGTCATCATATTGATACTCCAAACAACCGTTCCATCAAATACACCTTGTTTGATGGTTTGTCCTTGGAAATTGATAACAGTCATTTGCTTGCCGGATTTAAGTTCGACAATATCAATTGGGATCTCCATCCCCATTTGATTAACTTTTGCATTGTATTTAACGCCTTGGAGGGCTTCCCACTGGGCTCTCCCACCCGTATTTTCAAAATAGTTTTCAAGAATTTCATCGACAGATTGTGCTTGAATCCCTTGAAGGGACAGCGCACTTAGCGATATAAAAAGAACTAGGAGCTGTTTCATAATGGTGAATTTTAGTTTGCCTAAAAGTACTAAAGTATAATTGTATTGAAATGATTTATTAATTATTTAGCGTTTTCTTGACAAAACCAGAAATGCTTCTGTAGAAAATTGTCTAAACAATTGCTCTAGAATTGTATTTTTGAAAAAAAAACATGTCCAAAACTTTTCTTAGCGCTGCCCTTGTAGCGATCTCTTTATTGAGCAGTTGCGATGATTCCAAATCCAAACCACAAGTTCAATCAGCACCCATCTCCAAAACACCAAAAAAGACGATTACCACCAGTACGCTTCCCTCAGATATTGTTATGGCGCAATACATTCAACTCAAAAACGCTTTTGTGATGGATGCTGTTTCTAAGGTAATAGAACAATTGCAATCTTTTAACGAAATCGTACATAACCAGTTGACTGCAGACGGAACGACATTGGATAAACAAAAGCTACTTAAAGGGATTGCTGAGCTAACCAACAAAATGCAATCACAAGGATTTGAAGCGCAACGAGAGACTTTTATTAAGCTTACGGACGCTATGGTTCAATGGAATGAAGCCTACCCTGGGCAAGAAAAAATATATATGCAATATTGCCCCATGTATAAAGGTGGCAATTATTGGTTGAGTATGGAGGAGCAAGTACTAAATCCTTATTATGGTAGTAAGATGCTTCGTTGTGGGGTCGTAGAAAAAACGCTCAATTAATCTTTCTTTAGTCGGATCTTAGTTTTATCAATAAACTCCTGCCGACGCGGAAGCGACACATTATAGCCGTAGGACTTGTTTACTACATTTTCTCCTTTAACCAAGCGTGATACATAATCTTGGTGGTAGTCCTCGGCAATGGTAAAAGGAGGTTTTTGTGAGAGGAGCACTTCGATTTTGTGACCGTCCAATTTATTCAAAAAAGCATTTACAATTCCTATTTGCTCTTTGTCTTTTGGAAAAACAATAGAGCGGTAGGACTTCCCAAAATCAGGTGCTTGCCCAAAGGTGTAAGGATTGGTTATGTCGAAAAAAACCTGTACTAAATCCGAATAACGCACAAGTTTGGGATCGTAAATAACAGCGACCGTTTCGGCGTGGTTTCCATGATCATAGTAGGAAGGGTTGGCTACGGTGCCTCCAGCATATCCTGAAACCACCTCCGTAACTCCGTATACTTTTTCATAAATTCCCTCGACACACCAAAAACAACCTGAAGCAAAATAAGCCACATCCATTGAATCCGGAATTTCTAAATGCTTTTTTTGAGTGGTTTTTGTCGATTGATTTTGCTGACATTGCAGGTTTAAACCTAAAAAGAGGGTAGCTAGCAAAAGGAATGGTAATCTCATAATTTGTTGATAAGGTGTAGGAGTCAAGTATAATTGGTTAAACAAAATTATAGTAAATTTGAATACCAACTCTATTTTTCAGAATTGGTTTATGGTTATGCCTCTGGGACTACTTCCTGGAGGCTTTTATTTTTGAATTTAATTTTTGCACTTAAATACTTTGAAAATGAATTTAGGAGTACCCAAAGAAATCAAGCTACAGGAGTCTCGTGTTGCAATAACTCCTGCAGGAGTTCGAGAGTTAATTGCACAAAACTGCACTGTTAATGTCCAAAAAAGCGCTGGAGAATTAAGTCACTTTTCTGATGAAATGTATGAACAAGCTGGTGCCAAAATTCTTCCTGATGCCGCCGCTGTGTACGAAAAGTCTGACCTTATTGTGAAGGTAAAAGAGCCGCTTCCAGAAGAATATACCCTAATCAAGTCACATCATACGGTTTTCACCTATTTCCATTTTGCAGCCAGTCAATCTTTGACGGAAGCGATGCAAGATAGCAAAGCAACCTGTATCGCTTATGAAACAATTCAAGAAGGACGTCAATTACCGTTATTAACGCCTATGTCCGAAGTAGCTGGACGTCTGGCAACCCAGCAAGGGGCAAAATATTTGGAAAATGCCTTTGGTGGAGCAGGAGTCCTTATGGGGGGTGTTCCGGGAACCCCACCGGCAGAGGTCTTAGTCCTAGGGGGCGGTGTGGCCGGTACTCAAGCAGCACTTGTTGCTGCTGGAATGGGCGCCAACGTTATGATTTTGGACACGAACTTAAACCGACTGCGTCAGCTGAGCGAAATGATGCCAGCCAATGTACAGGCATTATTTTCTTCTGCGGCGGTTATTGAAAAACAAATAGCACGTTGTCATTTGATCATTGGTACTGTATTGATCCCGGGTGATCGAGCTCCGAAGTTGATTACTCGTGCGATGCTTTCCAAAATGCAAAAAGGAACCGTAATGGTCGATGTAGCCATTGATCAAGGCGGATGTTTTGAAACGAGCGAGCCCACAACCCATCAAGATCCCATTCGAATCATAGACGGTATCGTTCATTATGCTGTGACAAATATGCCGGGGGCTGTTCCACAAACAGCTACTGCCGCACTCACCAATGCTACACTCCCGTATGTTAAGCAGCTCGCTTCCAAAGGTTGGAAGGCGGCTTGTGAAAGCAACCCTAGCCTAAGTGGTGGGCTAAGCTTGGTAAACGGACAGGTGTTAAATAAAGAAATAGCACGTCTTTTTGATAAAAAAAACACACCTTTACAAGAAATACTAAATTTTTGAGTTCATTACGAAAATACAATCTGTTCACCTTTACGAGTTTACCCGCTGCCTTTTGGGCTGGTGTCCGTGTTGTTCAATTAGATAAAAAAAGCTGTACGACGACGGTCAAACTCAATTGGTTTACCAAAAACCCTTTTAAATCGATGTTTTGGGCCATTCAAGGAATGGCCGCAGAATTGGCGACAGGGCTTCCTGTGACCTTGGAAATTCGTAATTCCAAGCAATCGGTGTCCATGTTGGTTTTGAATAACAAAGCCAATTTTAGCAAAAAAGCACGGGGTCGGATTCACTTTGTCTGTAAAGATCGTGCCATTGCCGAAGCGGCAGTTACTAAGACAATTGAGACCAAGAAGCCCCAAACGGTTTGGCTTACTTCCGTGGGTACCGATGAAGCAGGGGATGTTGTTTCTACTTTTGAATTTGAATGGACACTTAAAGCAAAATAATATGTCAAATAGCACTGCTAGTTTTTTCCAAGATATTTCGTTTCCGGTGGTTGCCGCTCCCATGTTTTTGATTTCAGGACCTCAATTGGTGATTGAATGCTGTAAAAATGGAATTGTGGGAACCTTCCCAGCCTTAAATCAGCGAAGCACTGAAGGCTTTGAAGAATGGGTGGTTGAGATCAAAACGGAATTGGAAAAATTTGAACAAGAGACCGGTAAGAAAGCCGCTCCTTTTGGAGTTAATTTGATTGTTCACCCAACCAACCCTCGCGTGCAGCCCGATTTGGAGGTATGTATGAAGCATAAAGTTCCATTGATCATCACCTCTTTGGGAGCCGTATCCGAATTGGTCACAGCCGTTCATAGCTATGGAGGACTTGTTTTCCATGATGTGATCAAAAAACGTCATGCTGAAAAAGCTGCAGAAGCTGGAGTGGATGGACTTATCTTAGTTGCAGCCGGTGCCGGGGGGCATGCCGGGACCTTACATCCTTTTGCTTTGATTAATGAGATAAAGGCTTTCTATGATAAAACCATCTTACTTTCGGGCTGTATCAGTACCGGACAAGATGTAGCCAGTGCCTTGCAAATGGGCGCCGATTTGGCCTATATGGGCACTCGATTTATCAATGTGGAGGAAAGCCAAGCCGATGCGGTTTACAAGGACATGATTATCAGTAGTAAGGCCGAAGACATCGTCTACACGGCCGCTGTTTCTGGAGTGCATGCCAACTTCCTACGTCCTAGTTTGGAAGCCATGGGGATTACTGAAGATATGTGGAAAAATTCCAAAAAAATTGATTTTGGCTCCGAGTTGGATGCTGCCAAAGCGGAAGCCAAGGCTTGGAAAACTATTTGGTCTGCAGGGCAGGGGGTAAGTTCCATTAAAGATACGGTTCCTATTGCACAATTAGTAGCACAGCTTCGGGAAGAGTTTATCAAGTCCATTACTACGCAAAAGACCCACTTGGAGCGTTATCGCTAATTTTTACATCCAATTTTCAAATCACTTCCTCACTTGTTGTTTTTAAAAAACGAGTCCTTTCGAACTCAAAAACAATAGATTGGATCGTAAAAGAAGATTTTTCCTACAAAACTTTAAATGCCAAATCCCGTTTTTAGGTTAAGTGAAGCTTTTTTCACTAGTGTGTGATTGTAATGCACCTAATTGAATTGCTGTTTTTGATTTTGATCTCCATTCAGTATAATGCCATAAAGCATGTAAATTATATACTTACATAACCGTTAGATTTAATTTAATCTTTATCACTAGGATAAGGATTAAAGGGAATACAGGTTTTTAACGTTTATTTAATATTTAGGTAACATTTACTTAATGTGTAGGTTTATCATTTAGAGCAAATTAAATAATGTCATTATGAACACTAAATCTACACTTGTTGTTGGGTTTTTGCTCTCATGTCTTAGTGCATTTGCTCAGCAGTCACCCGCTTACTTTGGTAAAGGCCTTTTTAACTTAGCGGGTCAAGACAGCACATGGACGATGAAAATAGCCATGCGAACGCAGACTCTTGCGATATCAGAATGGGAAAGCAATGATGGTGATCTAGCCAATCTAGAATCTAATTTCTTTATTCGACGGGCCCGTTTAAAATTTGACGGTTTTGCGTTTTCACCTAGACTCAAATACAAAATTGAATTGGGATTATCCAATAGAGATATATCCGGAGCTAATGAGTTTACAAGTCATCCCCCTAGATACATACTAGATGCGGTGGTTAAATGGAACTTTCATGAGAACTTTGTTTTGTGGTTTGGTCAAACCAAACTTCCTGGAAACAGAGAACGGGTGATTTCATCGGCCAATCTTCAACAAGTCGATCGCTCTCTAGTCAACAAACGTTTTAATATCGATCGAGACTTGGGTGTCCAATTGCGGCACCATTTTTATCTATCTGAAAAATTCTTGGTTCGCGAAATTTTCTCCATGTCACAAGGGGAAGGGCGAAACATTACTTCTGGGAATCTAGGTGGGCATCAATACACCGGACGAGTGGAATTATTACCCATGGGAACCTTTGCAAGCAAAGGCGACTATAAAGGGTCGGATTTAAAACGCGAACCCAAGCCAAAATTATCTATTGGGGTGAGTTATGATCACAATAATAATGCGGTAAAAAACAGAAGTAATCTTGGATCTTATATGATCACCGATACTGGATTTTACGAAACCAACATCAATACGCTATTTGTTGATGGGATGTTCAAATACAAAGGCTTTTCATTAATGTGGGAATATGCTGATCGAACAGCGAAAGACCCTTTTGCTCGCCACGAAAATGGTGCTTTAACGGGTGATGTGGTTCAAGTAGGAAAAGGTATCAACCTTCAAAGCGGTTTTTTGTGTAAAAATAACTGGGAAGTCTCGGGACGTTTCACCAATACAACCTTGGATCGGGTGATCACGGGAAAGGCTCCTGAAAATCAATATACCTTGGGTATTTCAAAATACATTGCTGGACACAACCTAAAAGTTCAGTCAGACATTAGTTATTTGGATCTTGTAGGAGCAAATAACCAATTGATGGTTAGAATGCAATTTGACATCCACTTCTAAAAGACTGCCCCCTTATTACCTAATATAAACTCAATCTTATTATGGAAAACATTTACTTATTAATGATTATTGCCTTGGCAATGTTAGCAGACGTTGATCTCGTGGTAGGGGTCAGAAATGATGCTGTTAATTTTTTAAACTCTGCTTTAGGCTCAAAAGCCATTTCATTCCTCACCATTATGATTGTCGCCAGCCTTGGGATTGCCTTAGGCGTGATTTTTTCGAGTGGTTTGATGGAAGTTGCTCGGAAAGGGATTTTTAATCCTGGGGAATTTATGTTTGATGAAATCATGGTGATTTTTATGGCCGTGATGATTACAGATATATTGCTTTTAGACTTTTTCAACACAGTGGGAATGCCAACTTCTACAACGGTCTCCATTGTATTTGAATTGTTGGGTGCGGCTGTGGCCATGGCTTTACTGAAAATTGCCGACAACAACGGAAGCTTTACCGAGGTGGTCAACTATATCAACACAACAAAAGCAGCCCAGATCATAGGAGGGATATTGCTCTCGGTGGTGGTATTGTTACTCTTAGCCATCTTACTATTGGTCCGGAATTATGTATCTCACAAAAACAATTCCGAAGCAACCAAGGCAGAGGATTCTTTGAAGCGCGCTGAAAGCAGCTCAGTTCAGGGCGTGATCCAAGAAAGTGCCACCAATATTTCTCGGGTAATCAAGCGAGGAAAAAACATTTATTCAAATGCGATAAAAGGATTGGCAAAGCAGGATTTAGCTTTACTCAAAAAGAGTAAAAGCAATGTGGTGAAGCTGTCTGATGAGATTGATGATTTGCGAGACAATATCTTTTACTTTATCAAAAACGTGGATGAGTCAAGCATCAAAGCAAGTAACTTTTACATCAATGTATTAGGGTATTTGCAAGACATGATTCAGTCTCTTGAATACATTGCGAAAGTGACGTATAAGGACGTGAACAACAATCATAAAAAACTAAAAAACAATCATATAAAGGACCTTGATCAAATAGAAGCTAAATTGGCTGAGGTGTTTGAAAAGCTTAAAGCGGCTTTTGACGCACAATCTTTTGATGAAATCCAAGGGGTGTTAAAGAGCAAACAGGATACCTATGGTTTGTTGTCTGAAAATATACGGGAACAGGTCAGACGAACCATTACGGAAGAATCAAGCCCCAAACACACTAGCTTATATTTTAGTGTTTTATTGGAAACCAAAGATTTGATGGATGCTACATTCCATTTATTGGAAGAGTATCATTTAGCGCATGATGATTCGATTCAACCAGCAATTCCAAGTAATGAAAAAGATGCTGAAAGTCCTGAGTAGTTCTGGCTCGATTTATCTGAAATGATTAAAGGGCAGTCTGAAAGATTTTCAGACTGCCCTTTTTTTAGAATATGGGTTTAGGGTAAATCCTTAATGGATTAGTAACCGCTTGCTTCCAGCAAGGTATCCTTTTTACCATAAAGAAGTTCTGCCACTGCAATCAACTTTTTAATCATATCATTGACATTGTCACTGTCATTTACCAAAGAAGCGTGTACATGTAGAATTAAAAATTCAATAATGGTTTCGATTTGCATGGGATTTTTTAATTGGATTATTTTTAGGCTTTTAAAAACAAAATCAAAAGCTCTATCTCTCAAAATCAGTTATTGTTTTGAGAGGATTTTTAAATCTAAATTTATCGGATATTGGTTGTAGGTTTTTCATTAAGAAGGGTACAGATTTGGGTACTGTGGTTTTACTAAGTTATAAAAATTAGGACTTGAGAAAATTAGAGGATTTCCCTTTGCTCTGTGAAAGTAAAAAGTTGCTTTACTTTTCCTTTTGGCTGAGGCGGTAAATGAGGATGGCCGTTCGTTGAATCAGCGCTTTGATGGTGGTGAGATCAACAGTTTCTTGTGGCGTATGCGCTCCGGTACCCATGGTGCCTAAACCGTCAATACCGTCGGTATCATTGGCAACAAAAGAAATGTCGGCAGCTCCTCTTTTGGCGGGATCATAGGCGACTACGGCTCCTTGTCCCATGGCAAGACTTACATCGCTTAATTCCTTTAAGACGACTTTATTGCCTTCGGTGGGTTGCATGGCGGGATAGCTATCCACAAACGAAATACTGGATTCGGTTTGTGGTAAACTATTGGCAACAATGGTACGCATTTTGGCTCGTGCTCGCTGTTTTTGCTCCTCAGAGATAAACCGTAGTCCACCGTGAACAACGGCTTTTTGTGCTACAATATTGGTTTTTCCAAAAACACTGCCTTCGCTCTTTTGTTTATCATAGTCCACAAAGGTACCGCCAAGAAGGGTTCCTGGGTTAAAGGAAAGTAAGTCTTCACCTCTGACGTCTTCGTAAAAAGCATTTAACAGACGAGACAGTTCAAAGATGGCACCCGCTCCTACTTTGGGACGGAAAATTCCCGAGGAATGCGCTCGTATTCCGGTACTCTCTACACGCCATCCAGACGATCCCCGGCGGGCGATGGTTGCATTGTTATAGCCTGTAGAATTTTCAAATCCAAGAGCGATATCACTCTTTTTCCCAGCAGCGATCAGGTCTTTTCTAGAAATGCTTAAAGGTTTTCCAGTACTTTCTTCATCCCCCGTAAAGGCTACGATGATGCTTTTGTTGTCCAATAGATTGAGGTCATAAAGACTTTTCAGGGCATAAAGCATGATAACATTCCCTCCTTTCATATCGTTGGCTCCCGGTCCGTAGGCGATGCTGTCTTGACGAACAAAGGTTTGAAAAGGGCTATTTTCCTCAAAAACCGTATCCAAGTGACCAATCAAAAGCAGTCGTTTGCCCTCGGTTCCTTCAATAGAAGCAAAAAGATGTCCAGCACGGTTCATTTTTTTGGGCATTTCAATCCATTCGGTTTGAAATCCAATGGCATCAAAAGCCACTGAAAATACATTTCCAACCTCTCGAACCCCTTTTTGGTTAAGAGTACCACTGTTTATATTGACTACCTTTTCCAAAAAATCAATGGCTTCCGATTCATAGGTAGCCACTTGTTTTAAAATCTTTTTCTCCATTCGATTGAGACGGGTCTGTGCCTGAATAGGTGCTAAAAAAACAAGCCCTAAAAGGATTAGAATAGGATAGCGCATACTTATAAATCTTTGGTGAGTGATTGTACGATTTTGTTTTCGGAAAGAAATTCTTTTAAGATTACTTTAAGGGCGGTGTATAATGGAATGGCGACAATCATTCCAACGGCCCCAAACAAGGAGCCACAAGCCAGTATAACAAAAAAGATTTCCAACGGATGGGATTTGACGGAACGGGAAAAAATAAAAGGTTGACTAAAGAAATTATCCACCAATTGTCCAATGGTGAAGCCAATAGCCACACCAAGCACATTGGGGAGAATTTCCGCGCTAAAGTTTAGGTCAAAGTCATTAGTGAGGGTCAAAACGATCATCAAAATCCCTCCAAGGATGGGTCCGATATAGGGAATCAAATTGAGTAGGGCACAGAGAAAAGCAATGATAAAGGCATTTTTAATGCCGAAAATCGCCAATACGATCGTATAGATAACCAGCAAAATGGTGATCTGCATCAGTAGTCCAATAAAATAGCGAGACAATAGATTTTTGATGCTTTCAAAAGAATTTTGAATCCGTTGATGGTACTCTTCTTTGATAAAAATCAAAAGGATTCGTTGGAGTAGCTCGCTGTCTTTTAACAAGAAAAAGGAAATAAACACCACGGAGAACAAAGCCACAGAAAAAGAACCCAAGGCATCCAAGAGACCGTTGAGAAAATCTGGAAGAAAACCCAGGTTTACGGACTGTAACAAATCCCCACTTTCCAAGAGACCCGACCAAAAGAAATTGTCAAGCTTTAGAGATTGCGAAATTTGTTGCGCTAGCATTTCCAGTTTTACTTTTAGACCTTCCACATCCAGCAAGGATAGATTGTTGCTCTGTTCCACCAAAAGGGGGAAGAATAAGGATAGGATTCCAAATAACAATGCTACAAACAAGATGATGGTAAAGCTGGCTGCGAGCAGACTGTTGAATTTGAATTTTGTTTTTAAAAAAACCGTAATGGGCCGCCCGATAAGGCTGATCACTGCTGCTATGACAAAGTAAATAAGCAGACTGTTGAGGTAGTAAATCAGTGCCAAAACTGCACCGATGACAAAGAGTTTAAATAGGGCCTGGAGAATTCCGTTGGCAATCGCTTTTGATTCCATAGGTTAAATATAAAGAGATTCTAGCAATCCTATCCGATAGATTATGGGGCTTTATTGCCATATCCTGAAATACACCAATTGCTTAAAGTTGTACTTTTTCTAGATTTTACTGGGGTTTTGATAACGCAAAAGAGTTTGCATCAGAAATAGCAGATGGTATTAAATTATAATTCATGCTCCCTGGCGCCATCTGTATTTATTTTCTCATAGGTTAAACTTTGTACTCCCTTTCCAACAAATAATTTGAGTGATCTATCATCACATAATGCATTGATAATAGGGATAAGGTTTTCGTCAGTTCCAAATGATATAGACGTTATTTTACTTACACCGTTAGGATGAATAAAATTTTCAGGCTTCGGATCATTATTAAAATATGTCATCAAAAAGGGGAGTTTGAGTTCGAAGGGGAAAAGGAGTTTCCACTTTAGATTTCTGTTTGCAGGATCCGTTCTGCGGCTTTTTGTTATAAAATAACGGTGTCCATTTTTTAATAATATTTTCTCCTCATTATTGAAATGAGTCTCGTAATTCTCTAAGCACAATCCAAAGAATCCCTCTTTTACATTTTTCCAATGCCGAAACCTTTCAGCAACCTTTCCTTTGCCTAATAATTTTAAAATTAAATGAATATAAGAAGGGACAGGCGCTTGGTTTAATAATTCGATATAAGGCCCTTCTGAAAAATAGATTAAAGCGTTATGCGGCTTATTTTTGGAACCAAATTCAACCTTAAAGCCCATGTTTTGGAATTTGACGAATGCGCTTTCCAAATCATTAGCCTTGTATAGAACGTGACTTACTTTCATTATTCCTAGTAATTAGCCTTTTCAATGTAGTATTTAGAAAACTTTATGGCAAGTGATTTTAAGAAAAAATACAGTCCCTTTTAGTCTTTTTTTAATTGATACATCTGACTGTCCATGTTAGTCATTTATAAAGAAGAACAGACTAGGGTGCTTATCTCAGCGAAAGCTGCAGTGTCTGTTCCTTACCGAACCCATATTGGGTTTAGCGGGAAATTGATTACAACGTTCTGTGTATGGTGCGTATCCCGAAGGGTATGCACTATACACCTTGTTGGCGGTAGTTTTTATTCGACATTCAAACTTTGGTTCTCCACTATAAAATCAAAAGATAAATCTGATAAGCTTTTTCCATTAACAGTAGCTCCCCAAGCACCATGACCTCTACCTTCTAATGGATAATACACAAAATCAATTTCATTTGTTTCCCATATAGTTTTTAAATCTTCCGCACTACTAAAAGGAACGGTAGGGTCTTCAGTACCATGAGCTATAAATAACGCTGGGTCGTTTTGGTCAAATCTTTGGTATCCATAAATTGATTCCAATATTTCTATAGATACATTTGAACCCCAAAAATCTAAAATTGTTTGTACTTCATACGTTTGAGAAAGATTGGTTGTAGATAGGGTATTGTCTTCGGTTACCCTTATTTCATCTTTATAATCACCCAATTCTGATACACCTAGACCTATTGATGTAATTGCTCCCACTGAACCGCCACCAACAGTAATATAATCCGTATTGATGTGATAATTGTCAGCATTAGCTATAATCCACCTTAAAGCAGCTTTAGCATCTCGGTGAGCAGGGTACATTGCATAAAGTTGGTCAAGTTCTGCAGGGTCTACATTAGTTGTCGCATCTATCCATTCTTGCGGAATTGTTTCTTTATCGCCTCTAAGTCGATAATCAATTGAAAAAACAACAAAGCCTCTAGAAGCGTAATAATTTGCCATAGCCACTAATGCTTCCTGTTGTTTTGAACCTCCAGAAAATCCACCACCGTGAATTAACATCAGTAAAGGGCGATTTTACAAATTATTATCTGGAATATAAGAGTCCATTAATAACGGAACTACAGAGTTATTGGCACTATTCCAACTATCATGACTAAGTCCTTCAGCGTAAGTGATATCTTCCGTAATATTTACTTCATAGGTAGTATTCAACTTGACTGTTGGTGCAGAGGTTATAGATGGATTTATGTTATCATCATCTTTTCACATGATATCAAACACGCCATAATTAGTAAACTTGCAAAAATCTGTTTCATCATAATTTAATCCTTTAAGTTTTCTTCTTTGACCCTTAAAATCATCTAAAGTTTAATTTAATTACCGTCAAAGTCTCGCTAAACGGAATGAGGTTCGGGATTTTGGATAGGCAAGTTTACTTGACTATTCAAAAGACGATAGAACCTTACCAAATTGAGTTTTAACGCTTTGTTGTGATCTGTTGTAGCCAATACTTGGCTGTTTATCTCAGCGAAAGCTGCAACGTCCGTTGCGGTAGCTATTGTGCCACTCTGTATATTGTGAAAAGTATCCAATGGATTGATAATAGTTCCCCTTTCTTGTGTTGAAACCAGAGTGTAGTTTTCCGTAGTTTTTGAACTAGAATACTCCAGTAAAACTTGAAAATGTCTTAAAGTTAGTCTGACAATAGATCGCTGTCTATATGCGTCGGAAATCAACCGTAGGTCTTTCATAAAGAAGAACAGATTTGGGTCTGTCCCTTTAAAAGTATTAAAAAATAATTATGGGTTTCTAAGCTATGGCCATTCGGCTTTTAGCGCTAGGGTATGGCAGGCGACAATCCCTGCGGTTTCTGTTCGGAAGCGTTGCGTTCCCAGTTTAATGGCGGTAGCTCCTTGCCGAAGTGCCTGGTCAATTTCGTCTTGGGTAAAATCGCCTTCCGGACCAATCAAAAGGGTGGTGTGGGGCTGCCATGGCACCTCTTTTAGCAATCCTTTTTTGTTTCCTTCGCGGCAATGCGCCAACAAGCAATCTGAGTTTTCAGACACAAAATCCGGAAAGGAGGTTAAGGGATTCAAAAGGGGTTTAAACGCCTGTTTTGATTGTTTGGTGGCACTTAAAATAATACGTTCAAAGCGTTCTGGATTGATCTTCCGGCGTTCCGAATTCTGACACAGCAAAGGGGTAATTGCGCTAATCCCGATCTCAG